>WARQ01000695.1_pt1 | contig 31322 bp, 42 predicted proteins | sample 4769161 | NCBI WGS metagenome assembly WARQ01 (sample SAMN08893024, study PRJNA449175) | gut metagenome | isolation source: rumen sample fed with dry roughage | host: buffalo | place: India: Nagpur | collected 2016 | reverse complement strand
ACCGCTGCTGGAAAAGAGCATTATGGTAAAGGTAATTCAGATACCAAAGAAGGTATAATTATACCTGTAGGTTTAATGGTTTATGCTAGTATGGCTGTAATAGGTGGAGCTGCAATAGCTATTGATTCTGCCGTTGAAGCTGGCAAATCTCATGCAAGAAATAAACGTCTTTACAAAGATGATAACCCTAACAAAATTACACCTGAAAAATTGAAGAAGGTTAATCCTAAATGGGGTGATTCGCAATATTCTAACAACTGTACCAAATGTGCTGCAACAACTGAACTTATAGCAAGAGGTATCACAGATTATCAGGCAGGTAAATCTAACGGTGGATACAGTTCAAAGCAATATGCTAAATGGTTTAAAGGTGCTAAGATCAAAGAAGTTACATCTACTGAAACCGCACTTAGAGATCATTTCGACAAACTTAAATCTGGTAATAGCGGTGTATTAGGTTTAACGTATGAAGGTGGTTTCTCCGGTCATGCTATACATTGGACAAAATTACCGGATGGTGATGTTAGATTTGAGGATGGTCAGGTTGGAAAATCATATAATCTTAAGGAATTTATGGATACATACAAACCGGCTTCAGCAATTCCTTGCAGAGTTATTCGATTAGACAACTGCGAACCGGATTACAAGAAAATGAGAGAAGATGAAGTTATCGAACCTATCGAAAAGAAAGGGGGCAGATAATGCTTAGTTTAAAAGAAGCCGCAAACGTGGTAATTGAAAAGTCTAATGGAAATATGGTTCCTAAAGCCGGGTGTTCTTATAAAGAATACTGGCTGATTTCGACGTATCCGAAAGGGGAAGATCCTAATGATACGTATCCTGATGGTATAATCGCTGTTAAAAAAAGTGATGGTTCGTTAGCAGTTTTCGATCCGTTGATGGATATGGAAGGCTTTCAGGCTGCTATCAAAAATGCTACAAAATTGTAACATCAAAATGGTAGTGCAATAGTGCACTTTACCATAAATCTAACCTACAAGGAGGTACACAAAATGGTAACAGATGCTAACAACATGGTGATGCCTGTCGGACCTATGTATGGTAATGGCGGAGGCGGAATGTTTGGTGGCAACAATGGCGACTGGGGATGGATTGTACTGTTGCTTCTGCTTGGCTGGAACAACAATGGTTTCGGCGGAAATGGCGGAGGAAACAATCTCTATCCGTGGATGAACCAGCTTGACGCTACAACAGCAGGATTCCAGAATGCTCAGCTTGCATCGCAGCTCAGCGGCATTCAGAACTCCATCAGTGGCATCAGCAATCAGCTGTGCAATAGCTTCGCGGCCGTAGAGTCTGGTGCAAACTCTCGCCAGATGGCCAACATGCAGCAGATGTTCGATCTGTCAACCCAGTTCAGCAATTGTTGCTGCGAGAACAGACTGGCTACAGCAAACCTGAACACATCCATTGCTCAGGCAGCTAACAGCATCATTCAGAACCAGAATGCCGGCATTCAGGCGATCAAGGATCAGTTGTGTCAGGACAAGATCGAAGAGAAGAATGACCTCATCGCACAGCTTCGTTCCGAGCTTATGTATGCTCGTGGACAGGCATCTCAGGATGTTCAGACCGCTGCTATTCAGGCAGGTCAGAGAGCACTGGCTAATGAAGTTGAGCAGTATGTTCTGCCGACTCCGAGACCGGCTTACATCGTTCAGAACCCGAATTGCTGTCAGCAGTATAGCGGTTGTGGTTGCGTTGCGTAAGGAGGTATGATATGGCGGCAGAGTATCTTGCTAATGCGGTTCAGAATGTCGATCTGAATACGCCGGTGATCTTTACAGCATCCATTCCGTGTCGTCGTGGTTACATTTATCACGAAGACGAAACCGGAATCTTTATTCTCCGTGGTATTACAAACGGTCAGTGTTTTGCTACGTATCAGCTTGTGTTCAATGGAAACATTGCTATTCCCGAAGGTGGTACCGCAGGTCCTATCGCGATTGCAATTACTGTAAATGGCGAACAGAGACCCACGAGTCGTGCAATCTTTACACCGGCTGCTGTCGATGAATATGGTAATGTTACTTCGACGGCTATCATCAAAGTGCCGAAGGGTTGTTGCTTTACAGTATCAATCAGAGCTGTTTCTGGGCTTACAGATGATCCGGCAGGAACTCCTGCACCTACGATCTCTGTGCAGAATGCAAATCTGGTAATCAACAGGATCGCATAAGGAGGTGAGCAAGAATGCATAAACTTTATGAACTTAAGGAAACTTTGGTTAAGGAACTGGAGAGGTATGCTGACAATCCGACGCTCGACCTCCAGACACTTGACATTATCGACAAGTTAGCACATGCTGGAAAGAACGTGTGCAAGATTATCGAAACATGCGAAGAAGAGCAGTACAGCGAAGCCATGGGTGGCGGATCTTACAGGTCTATGCCGCATTTCAGGATGGCTGGCTCTTATGCAAACGATGGTTCTTACGGATCCTACGCTAGAGGACGTGGTGCTGGTGCTAGAAGAGATAGCATGGGCCGGTACACAAGTGCCGGAGATTTCCGTGCTGATCTCCAGGAGATGATAAATAACGCACCCAATGAGCAGGTACGTCAAAGGCTTATGGAAACGATGAACATGATGTGAAAACATCAAAATGGAAGTAAGTAGGAGGTAAAAGCAATGAAATTCGCCGGTAATGTTGGGTATGAAATGCTGTCTGAGGTGAGACCTAGCGTATGGCAGCAAACTATCGTGGAGAGACCGTACCGTGGCGATGCAAATCGCGTTTCCCGGCGTTTTCAGTCTGCGGAAAAGGTGAATGATAATGTCGTTATCTCTAATGAGATAGAGATCCTGGCAGATGCTTTTGCCTTTGAAAACTTTCAGAATATTAAGTACGTCACGTGGATGGGAACTAAATGGACGGTAAATACTGTAACAGTTGAACCACCGCGATTAATTCTTGAGATAGGAGGGGTGTACAATGGCGAGACTGGACCGCAGGCTTGAGCTGGATGCACGATTAAGGCGAATTCTGGGTTCAGATCATTTATATTTTGAACCGCCAGCATCCAAAAAGATGACGTATCCTTGTATCAGGTATAGTAGATCGAGAATCGACACTAGACATGCAGATAACAAGGTTTATCTCGGGAGACAAAGATATGAAATAGTAGCTATTTATTACGACGTTGATAGCGATTTGGCTGATAAGATATTGTACAATGAGGAAGACTTAACGTTTACTCATGATAGGCATTATGTAGCAGACGGATTGCATCATGACGTCTTCACAACAACGTTTTAGGAGGAAAAACAAATGAGTAAATTGGTTTGGGATAAGACATCCGAACATTTGTACGAGACTGGTAACGACCATGCCGTCGTATACCCGTACAACTCCCAGTCCAAGGAGTACGACAGTGGCGTAGCTTGGAATGGTATCACCGGTATCACCGAATCTCCGTCTGGAGCAGATGAGAACGCTCTGTATGCGGATAACATCAAGTACCTGTCTTTGCGTGCAGCAGAAGAGTATGGTATGACCGTTACCGCTTACACCTATCCTGATGAATTCGCAGAACTGGACGGCTCTGCATTTGCAGAAGATCTGCCGGGCGTACGTATCTACCAGCAGGCTCGTAAGACCTTTGGTATGAGCTACCGTACGATCATCGGTAATGACACGGAATCCAACGATTACGGCTACAAGCTGCATCTGGTATACGGTCTGACCGCTTCTCCGTCCGAGAGAGGTTACAGCACTGTTAACGACAGTCCGGAAGCAATCGAGTTTAGCTGGGAGATGACCGGTGTTCCGGTGGCAATCACTGGCTACAAGAACAGCTGCTTGATCACTATCGATTCTACAGCATTCAACACTACCGAGAAGCAGGCGAAGCTGAAGGCTCTGGAAGATGTTCTGTATGGTACTGATGCATCTGAAGATACCTATGAGGCAACAGAGCCGACCACAACGAATCCGAAAACTGAAGGCTTGTACGAGAGAACCGGCACTGGTACTACGGAAGATCCGTACGTATATACTCTCACCGACGATGAAACCGTTACAGTTAGTAAGACGTATTACAAGAAGATTACTCATCCTGGAACAGATCCTCGTCTGCCGTTACCGGATGAAGTATTCAGCATTCTGAAAGGTATCGGTGGCTGATCGTAAGATCTAAGACATCAAAATGGCAGTGGGGTGGGTCGAGTGGCTCACCCCTTTTTACAATTACAAAGGAGGATAAATGCCATGTTAATAAAAGCAATTCCCTATGAAGATTACAACGGTGTAAAAAAGACCAAAAACTTCTATTTCCATCTCACTAGGTCGGAAATCGCGAAGATGCATCTGTATGAAGAAGGTGGTCTGGAGAACAAGATCAAGAAGATGGTAGAGTCCGGAAGTAACAGAGAGATCTTCAAGTATTTTGAGGATTTTGTTCTGTCTTGCTACGGCGAGAAGTCCGCGGATGGCGAAGAGTTCATCAAAAATGATGAAGTTCGTGAAAGATTCAAGAACCACCCGGCATATGACGTACTGTTTATGGAGTTTATTGATGGCGGGGATAAGGCCATGAGTGACTTCATCAACGGCGTTATTCCTAAGGATATGGTAGATTCTGTTAAGAATGCCGATCCGGAAGCTTTGAATAAGCTTGTTGGCTTTGAAGTTATTCCTGGGAACTCTTCTCAGGGTGACGATACTAAAAACTAAATAACACGAATTGTGTGGGATTGGGAGGGTAAGAGAATGCCACTGACAATAAATGTACCAGCGAGAGAACTTCTTAACGAAGAGACAAATCGTATCATCACCGTCAAAGAGACGAAACTTGTCCTGGAGCATTCTCTCCTCTCGGTTTCTAAATGGGAAGCGAAATACAAGAAGCCCTTTCTAGTAGAGAGGGCTCTTGATACTCCAGATAAAATTCTTTATTATTTTGAGTGTATGACCATCACTCCTCAAAATCCAGATCCTAATGTCTATATGTGTTTATCGCAGGAAGATATAGATAGGATCATGAAGTATATTAATGATCCAATGACAGCTACTTGGTTTAGTGATAAGGAACCAAAAAACAAAAAAGGACCTAAGCTTAAGAAAGAAGTTCTTACTTCTGAAGTAATCTATTGGGAGATGATCCAATTGCAGATCCCTATAGAGTTTCAGAAATGGCATTTAAATAGATTAACAACATTGATTCGGGTTTGCAACGCTAAAAACAATCCGGAAAAGATGAATAAGAAGGACATCCTTGCTCAGAATGCAGCATTAAACAAGGCAAGACGTGCTAAGATGCACAGTAAGGGGTGATAATATGAACGATTTTAGGGAATACAAAAATTATTGTGACCGGTATATAGCGCATCATGGTATTAAGGGACAACATTGGGGTGTTAGGAATGGCCCGCCGTATCCTCTTGGTTCTGGTAAAACTAAACTCACTACAAAAGATAAGATCAAGAGAAAAGTAGCAGAGATAAAGTTGAACAAAGATGCTAAACGGCGCGCTAAAGGTAAAGAACTTTCTGAAAAAGAACAGAGAGAAAGATCCGGATGGGTTCCGGTTTCTGGTTCTGGACTTAAATATAGATATTATGCTCAAAATGGTAAAATAATTAAAGTTGAAGATGTTGAAAATTTAAACAACGCTGAATTAGACAGAGAAAAAATAGGACAGGGAAATTTTATAGGTTTAGATAGTATAAATAATTATAGACTTCCTGATAGCGTTAATCCGGCGAAAGAAACTAATGATTATTATGATACTAAAGGTATGAGCACTTCAGATTATTTTTCTAAATTAGAAAGTGGATATTTTGATAAATCCATAGAAGACCTTAGAAAACAATTAATAGATAATGGCGAAAATGAAAGAAGAGATAGAGATCTTAAAGAAGTGTATGATCAACTTCAAAATGCTGGTCATATTGACAAGAAAGAAATGCAATTAAGTGATGTCAATGAATGGATGTCTTCTAATGATTATTTGGATAACATATCAGATATAAATCCCGGATGGACACAAGATCCATATAATAGAAGAAGCGGAACGACTAATAATTGTATGCATTGTAGCTCTGCTTATGCTTTAAAAAGAATGGGTTATAATGTAGAAGCTGGAAAAACAAGTGAAGGATATCAAAATTCTGCGATGACAGCCTGGTTTAATGGATCTAAGCAATATAACGAATCTAAAGATTCTGCTTTAAACAGATTAAATAGTTTTGGACGTAAATCTTTCGGAAGTGTAATGATAGAATATACAGTTCCTGATGAAAACGGTAAGCAAGTTTCTCTTGGCGGTCATGCATTAAATTTTGATCATGATTCTAAAGGAAATTTGTTTTTTGTAGATGGTCAAAGTGGAAGAGTAACAGCTAAAAATTTGGATGAATTGTATAGTTATTACGGTTTAAATCCGCAATCAAAATTGACATTAACTAGATTGGATGATACCAATCCAAACTGGACTAATTTGGGAAAAACCGGCGTCGTCAATCTATCTACAAAAAATTTGGGAAAGAATGAATTGGGTATAGACCCTCAACGTACAAGTGAAAAGGATGTTGATTGGTATAAAGAACATTATTTAAATGGAGGAAAGAATAATGGTTGATAAAATAATAAAGCTTATGAATAGAAAGAAGCTTATCGTTAAAGTAATACTCCCTTTGAACGATAAATATTTAGTATATTGTACTCCTGTTGGAGCTAAAGGTAATGAAAATTTTATTGATACTTATTATACAGTATCAGAAGATGGTAAGGTTAGCGAATTTCAACCTACGGATGATATGAAATCTTTTCAAAAAGCTTTAAAGTCTAAACCATTATACATGACAAAATGAAAACATCAAAATGGAAGTAGAGGAGGGCTATTATGTCTCAGGAGATTGATAAAAGAGTTGTCGAGATGCAATTTGACAACAAACAGTTCGAAAAGAATGTGCAAACATCTCTTAATACGATAGACAAGCTCAAGATGGCCCTTAACTTCGACGGGGCTAAAGGGCTTGATAGTATTACCCAGGCTGCTAAGAAGATGGATTTATCCAATGTTACTCAGCAGACGCAGAAGGTTCAATTGAGCTTTTCTGCTCTGCAGATAGCAGGATATACCATGATTAGCGAACTTACTAAATCCTTTATGAATTTTGGTAAGAATATTTGGAATATGTCCATCGGACAGGCTAAGTCTGGTGGTATGGCTAGAGCTCTTAAGATTGAACAGGCCGATTTCAAGATGAAAGCTCTCGTTGATAAGATGGATCGTTTTAAAGACGATGCCGCTGGAGCTACTCAGTACATAAAAGACATGGGCGAAGCTATTGACTGGGCAGTAACAGGTACCGCATATGGTTACGACTCGGCAGCATCAGTAGCAGCTCAGCTCATGGCTTCAGGTCATGATGATGTAGAGCAAATGCGTAAAGATTTACGAGCTGTAGCAGGCGCAGCAGCCATGACAGGTCGTTCGTATGACGATATGGGTCGTATATTTGCTGCTGTTGCTGGTCAGGGAAGAATGATGGGTGATCAGTTGCTTCAGTTCTCAGCTGGTGGCATTAATGCAGCTGCTACTATTGCCGATTATCTTCATAAATCAGAATCAGAAGTTCGTGAAATGGTGTCGAAAGGTAAGATCGATTTTCAAACTTTTGCTGATGCTATGTATGATGCTTATGGCGAAGCAGCAGGTAAGGCTGATGAAACCTATGCTGGTGTTCTTTCGAACGTTAAAGCTCAGTTGTCTAGATTGGGCCAGAGATTTGCAAGACCATACATCAATAACATGATTCCGTTCTTGCAACAGGTTAAAGCGAGTCTTAAACAAATAAGTGTCACGCTTCAGCCAATAGCTGACAGATTTGACCGCATCTTTGGTCGTCTTACAAAATACGGTGCAAATATTCTCAAAAACATCAATTATCAGAAAATTACCTCTGTTTTTAGAGGTATAGAGAATCTTCTTTGGGGTATAGCTATTGTATTGCATACCGTTAGAGATGCATTCATAGAAGTATTTCCTAAGAAAACAGCCGACGACATCGTGACGGCCGCAAAGGAATTTGAACGTTTTACCGAACAGCTACTTCCAACAAAAGAAGCAGTTGCAGGACTTAAAGCAATATTTGTGACATTGTTCGCTCCGTTAAGGATAGTGCTTAAAATGTTCACGATGCTTACTAAATACACAAGGCCTATTATAGTTGCTCTTATGCGAGTTGTATATGCTTTCACAAGTATATTCTCGGTATTAGAGCCTATAGTTATGGAATTCTTACAATTTATAGATTCGTTAGGAGTATTCGAAGCGGCACTTAATCTGGTTGTTAATGTTGTGGTGTACGCTATAACTATATTTGAAGTATTGATCATTGTATTAGCCAATGTCATAAAAAAGATAGCAGAGTCAGAACGTCTGAAGAATTTCGGAAAGACTCTTATGGATATTGGAAAAGCTATATCAGAATACATTATTAAAGCATTGATATTTTTGGTAGAACTTGTCGATGCTGTTGTAGATCGTTTGAATGACGCCGCCAAAGGAAATGGAACGTCGTTCTTTGATAGACTTATCAACAACGCAGTACAATTGTGGGAGATCTTAAAACAGCTTGCTGAAGCATTCGCACTTTGGTTTGATTCTGCAGATTCCTTAAAAGGTTTACGTTCCATCTTTAATTTTGTTAGTGAATTTATCGATCTAATAAAGGATTTCTTTACTGGCGAAGATATTACAGATAATGCTAATAATATGGCTAAAGCTGTACATACGCTTGGTGATGCTTTTAAAGAGATGGCTGCTAAATTTAAAGCTTCTTGGGACGAAATCGATAAGGGACAGGTAATAATGATAGCTTTTGCAGCTGTTATAATTTCTATTATGTTGGCTATTAAGAACTTAATTAACGTTTCTTCTGTTTTTGTACAGAAGATGACTGATATTCCTGGTATTCTTAAAGACATAAGACATGCTATTCAGAATGTTGGTAATTTCTCTGGTCCTGCTCAGGCTATGTTATCATTTTCAGCAGCCGTAGCAGTCGTAACTAACTCGTTGATGTTGCTTTCTAAGATTCGTAAGGATAAATTGATGAATGCAACTATAGCACTTGGTAGCATTGCAGGTGGTTTATTGATATTTACTATTGCTATGTCAGTAATTTCCAAGAGAATTAGTAAAGACGAAGAAGTAGTAGATAGAGCAGCTATTAACTTGATCGCTATAACTGGTTCTATTCTTGCTTTAACGATAGCTATAAAGATGCTTGCTGAGCTGGAGGCAAGTGTGCAAGAGATATTTACAGCTATAGGCGCTATTATAACTCTTATGGGTGCTTTAATTGGTGCTATGTATCTTATTAATAGATTTACACCACAAATAGCTGGTGGATCAGTTGCATTTATAACATTCTCGGCTAGTTTAATTATATTAGTTAAAGCTATTCAGATGATAGATTCTGTTCCTATGGATCATATGATTGAGACCATGTCTACAATGGCTACTCTTATAGTAGCATTTGGTATGGCTATAGGTCTTGCTGGTAAAGCGTCTGGATGGGCGGCTTTAGCTATCTCTGCATTTACAGGTTCTGTATTAGTGTTATTTGGATTGTTTATGATACTTGTATTTATTCCTATGGATATTATTATGAATGCAATCGCCAAAGCTACAGAAGTATTCACTATGTTTATACCTTTGATTATGACCATCGGTATAGCTACAAAAATAGCCGGAACTGCAGGATCTGTTGCTTTTGGTGGTACGTTGTGGGCATTGATACTTGGATTAACAGCATTCCTCGGAATGTTTGTGATATTTGCAACTGCTACTCAGAATATGAATCTTGAATCAGCATTATCATCAGTAAGCCTTTTGGTATTGGTTGTGACTGGATTCTTGGGAGCTATAATGGGCATTGAAGCTCTTATTGCTAAGGAGGCAGGAAGAAGTAGAGAAAGTTTCAGGAATGCTAAGAATTCCGATAAGACATTTAAAGCATTAACTGAATTGCTTTTGGGATTGACCGCTGTTATATTTGCGGTTGGCGTAGCTGCTAAACTTATGCAGAATGTCGATGAAGGAAAACTTTGGATTTTAGTTGATATTGTTGGTATATTAGGTGTTGCTCTTATAGCTATAACAGGTCTTACATCTAAGAATAGTGTTCCTCGAAATGGAGCGGCTAACATAATGACTATAGTTGGTTTAATAACTTCTATGGGACTTATTATAGCAGCTTTGATTGCTTTACAATTTGCAGATGAGGAAAAATTAGTTATTGGTGCAACATCAATAGCAATTTGCGTATTGGCAATGTCTATGCTTATGGCAGCAATGGCTTCTATGCCTGCTGGTAATGCAAACAGATATGCTAAGTCAGCATTAGCGATGATAGGATTAATTGCAGCTATCGGAGGTTTATTTGCTGCGGCTGTTATTGCGCTTAATCAGTCACAAAACATCCCAACAGAAACAATGTGGGCATTTGGTTTATCGATGTCCATTTTGCTTGGTGTTCTTGCACTGATAATAAAAGGGTTTAGTAGTATTCCTTCAGCTAATTACAAGAATTCAGCCATTGGTATTACTATGATGTCTGCTGTTCTATTAGCTTGTGCTGGCATACTTTATATTTTAGGTAAAGTTCCTTCCATTAATGGAAGTATGGGACTTAAATTATTGGCTATGGCAGGGATATTTGCAGCTCTTGGAGCAATGTTAATAATTGTAACAAGACTTAACAAATATGGAGGAAGAGAAGCTATAGCATCTGCAGCTGCTTTAGCAATAGTAGCTGGTACACTTTTGATAGCAGCTGGGTCTTTAGTAGCACTTGGCTTAGCGTTTAAAGACGTTCCTATCGAAACCACCATATCAGTAATTGTTGGTCTTGGCGTATTATTTGGCGAAATGATCGGTATGATGGCTCTCATGTCGAGTATGACAAGATATTCATCATTTAATGCTGGTTCTTTAGTGTTGGCAGCTGCTGCAGTAGCAGTATTAGCAGCATCTTTTATAGAGATTGCATCTGCTTTTGCTATCATGAAGAGTTCTGGAGCATCTTGGCAGGATATTTTGGCTTATACTGTTGCTTTCGGAGCGTTGTTTGCAGTTGTTAACGTGGCTTCTATCGGTATTGGAGCACTTCTGACTTATATTCCTGGATTGGTAGTTGGAATAGGAGCGGCAGCTTTAGTATTTTTGGCATTCGGTAAGTCATGCGAGATGATCGGAACTGGATTTTTGTATGTTGCTGAGGCCGTTAAACTTCTTGGGTCAACGACTGAAGAAGAGGTCGATAGAGCTATTGACGCTTTCTTGCATTTCATGGATCGTATTCCTGAAATTACAAAAGCTATTAAAGATAGATTACCTGAAATTATTGATACAGTATCAATAGTATTGCAGAGCATTGCTGTTCTTATTGGTACATTTATCGGTAATATTGTTGCTATGGGCGTATTGATATTTGCAACATCTTTAGCACAGAATATTCACGTTATTCTTGAGTCAGTATCTATGGTATTAGGTGTTATTGTCGCCTGGCTTAGAGACCCGGAGACTCTGCAATTGATAACCGATACATTTGCTGCAATAGCAGAAGCTGCTTTAGCTGGTTTGGCTGGATTGATAGAAGGTATAGCTGGTATCGAAGCAGACTTAGATGATATTAAGTTTAAAGGTTTGTTAACAGAAGTTCAAACAGCTACGGATAGTTTCGAGGATTGGAAGAAAGAAATTAATGCTGTTCATTCTGCTATTAAGGAATACGAAAACATAGGTTTAAATAACCTTTCTCCGGAAGAAATGGAAAGGTATAATAAACTTAGCGAAATAATGGCTGAGTTGCAACAACAAGCTGTAGAAAAGCAATATTATTTTGATGCTGAGGATTTAGTTAAAAAGAATATTGTTCCTTCAATAGCTGGTGGTATTTTATCAGGATATGTTGGTCCTATATGGGGTACTATATTAGGAGAAGAGTTAACAAAAGATTTGAATGCTGGAGTTCAAATTGAATTAGCCGCTAAAGAATACCAAAAAATTTGGGAAGCTATGTTTAATGATCTTGGTGGTGATGCTGAACTGTTCCAACAGCAATTATCTACTATGTTTAAGAATAGTGATATAGATTATTCAAAAATATTATATAATGTAATTACCGCTTATAGTTGTGCCGGAAATGATGAAATGGCAGATATGTATGAAGGTATTTATAACAATTATCGGAAAAATATTTTAAGTACTACACAAACAGTACAAGAAGAACTCGAACTTATGAATCCATCTTTAGCTTCTACAGCAGAACACGTTGAAGCTGTTACTACAGCATATGATGAATTCGGAAATCCTTATATTGTAAGAGAACTTTCTGTAGTAAATGATAAATTAGAAGATTTTGCAAATACATCTGAGGAAGCCGCTAACAGTACTAAAGATTTTGTACCATCTATGGCTGGAGCCGCAGTCGTTACCGAAGATTTGTCAGTATCTACAGATAAATTGTCTAATTCTATTAACGAAGCTCAACTTCCTATCGCTGGAGCAGCAATTGCTACTGATGATTTAACAGAATCCACAAGTGAATTGTCTGATTCCGTTAAGAGAGCTGGCGGTAGTTATGGTGATGCATTAGTTATACTTAGATCTCCTGTTAGACCTAATATCGATACTATGGCATTAAATGGTCTTAATACTCAGTTAGGTGTGGTTGTTAAAGGTTTTACTAAACTATCAGAAGGTGCTACTCAGTTAAAAGACGATGTAGCTCCAATTACAGATAAGATTGAAGATCAGGGTGAAGCTTCTGCTGATACTGCTGATTCCATAGATATTTTATCTAATTCTACGGATGCTGCTACTGGATATATGAATAATTTTTGGGGTTCGCTTAAAAATACAGTATCAGGTAGTAAAGCAGCTACACAAGCTGTAAACCTTCTCAGTGGAGCATTGGGAAATATCAGTGTTTTTGATACTAACAGTTGGATGAATAACAATGGTCTTGGAAATTTGGTTCCTAAAACAGCTGATGAATTACGTGAAGAAGGTGCTAAGATTGTCGGACATTATGGAGCTGGTCCTGCTTATCGTAATATTCAGTATTGGGAAACTTTGGTTGATGACGAAGGTAAGAAATTATATTCTAGTTTGGAAGATTATGTAAATCAGAATTCTAATTATGGTGAGTCTATATTTAATAGTTTCTTTGGTGGTGATTTAGATAAAACAGCTGAAGAAGCAGAAAAGAAAGCTAGTGAATACGCTGAAAATTTAATGGGTGGTGCTAATGCTACGGATGCTTTCGGTGATTCAGCTCTTGATGCATCTGAAAAGACAGATGAACTTGCTGACAGTATAAAGTCTACTCTCGATGTATTCACGGAGTTCAACAAAGAAGTAAATCTCACATCAAGAGAAGTTCTTAAGAATTTCTATTCTCAGATTGATGGTGTTAAGACGTGGCAGACTGAATTAGAGGCTCTTGCATCAAGGGGATTCAACCAGAATTTCTTAACAGAGCTTGCTGATCAGGGACCTGACGCGTATGAGAAAATTCATGCACTTTATACCATGACCGAACAGGATTTGACGCTGTTTAACAAAATGTATGCCGAGAAATTGGTTATGCAGAACACAACAGCCGATGAGATCCGTAAGTCATTTGTAGAATTTGGTGTGATGCTCGAAGAAGATGCTGAACTTATTGGTGAAGATCTTGGCGCTAAATATGATGAGGCTGTTGCTAAAGCGCAGGCTGAGGCAGCAAAGAAGAAAAACGGTCAAATGACAGACGCTACTAAGAAACGCCTTGAACAGATGTACGATTCAATCGAGAAGTATCAGGCCGATCAGGAATTCATCAAGAAATGGTATGATAACAATGCTGTTATTGGTGAAACTGCTGGAGAAGCAATTTCTACTGGCATGAGCGACGCCACTACAGAAGGTATTATTGGTACAGCTGCTTACATTGAAGCCGGCAAAGACATGGTTGAGATGATAGGTAAAGGTATTAATAAGGCTTCTCCTGATATTTTGAAGGGTCTTGAGAACCTCGGTTATGCTAGCACAGAAACTCTTAAGAATTCTATTGAATTTGAGAAAGTTCTGTCTCCTATTAATGATTTCCGTAAAGGAATTTATAATCAGGTCAAATCTTCACTCAAATTGTTTGATGAGGTTAAGGTTAAGACTGATGAAGAGCTCAAAGAAGAGCAGATCTCCACAACTCAGATGTTGTATAACATGAACGAAAATCTTAAGAGAGTTGGTAAATGGTCATATCAGCTTAGACAGTTGGCTGCTAGGGGTATGTCTGAAGGATTAGTTGAAGAACTGAGACAGATGGGGCCTGAGGCTGCTGATAAAGTTGATGCATTCGCACGAATGAGCGCTAATGAGCTCAAGATGGCAAATAGATACTATGAAGAGTCTGCACAGGCTACCAGTATTATTGCTGATCGTATGACTAGTGAGTATGCTAAACAGGGATTTGCAGTAGCGCTTGGACTTAAGGAAGGTGTCGATGAAGGTAAGGACGACTTACTTGCAAAGATGTACGAAATTGGTGCAGAATCTTCTGAAGGTTTCAAGAAGGGTATAGATCCCGATGCTGCTAATACTGCTATGTTATTACTCGGTAACAACTCACTTCTTAAGCTTATGGAAGCTCTTGATGTGCATTCTCCGTCTCGTAAAACCTATGATATTGGTGTAAATACCATATTAGGTTTGACAAACGGTATAGCTGATCCTACTGCAAATGCCGAATTGTTAAACACAATTGCTGATCTTGGCTTAAAAGTTAAGCAAGCATATGATGAGGCTACAGACGAGAAGTATATCAGAAAACCTGCATCGGATTTTGACAATGATATTTATCAACCTGTTATAAGACCGGTTGTAGATATGTCAGGTGTAGAGTTTGGTATAGCTTCCTTCTTTGCAAACAGACAATTTAGTTTGTCTGGTACTATTGGTAACGCATTTGCTGCTCAGCGTACAGGTCCTTCGCCTGACGCTATCATGATTACTAACGCTATTGATAAGCTGTCAGTAGAGCAGAGAGCTATTCGGAATGATATTAATAATATTCGTTCTGATGTATCTAACCTTGGTAACCGAATTGATGGTATGTACGTACGTCTTGATGGTAATGCTTTGGTTGGCGAGCTTATTGCTCCTCTTGACAAAGCTATGGGTAAGAAAGTAGTAACACAAAAAAGAGGGAGGGTGTAACATATGGGCGAGTTCAATTATGACGGTAGCCATTCGATAAAATTCCTTAATGGTTCGGAATTGTTTGATACCTGGGAAGATTTTCATATGGCTCCTAAGGCCAGACCATTTGTTGCAGAACCTCAGGTTAAAACGAATTACATCGATGTACCTGGAGCTAATGGGTCTCTTGATTATACGGAGGCCCTTACCGGCTCCGTTCTGTACGGGATGAGGACTGGTCAATGGGATTTTATTGTAGATTTGCCTTATGGTGTTAGCGAAAAAGTTAACACTGTAGTTGGTAGAAACGTTAGCAATGCTATATCATTTCAAACAGCAATTCTTAAGTTTTTCCATGGAAGAAAATTTGATAGGATTATCTTATCCGATGAACTAGAGTATGATTCTCAGAATGTAGTAGTTGGAGGATATTTCTACACAGGTAGAATAACCTGCAAAACTAGTCTTGCAACTAAGGATTATATTCAGATTTCTTTACAATACAATCTGGATCCATTTAAGTTGCCTATTGCATCTACTAAAACACTTGATTGGAAGTGGAATGAATTGTTCGGTAACATTATTAAGTATGGTAAGTTCTCTGTTAATACGGATATTAATGCTGATCCGTCATTTGCAAAAGTTCGTACCATATATTTGGAAGAAACGCAAAATGTAACTATCAACGTAACAAGTCCTATGAAGATGATATTTGGAACTACTACTTATATGTTAAACACCGGAGACAATGTTATTTCGAAAGATGCATGGTCTGTTGGTGGAAATAGAGTAGCATTCCTTGGTCAGGGTATTGTTACAGTAGACTATTCGGAAGGAAGGGTATTATGATATATAGAGTTGTTCTTGATGATACGATTGATATTCATACATCAGACATCAACTGTATGTTGTTAAATCCTTCGATAGAACTTGAGATGAATTCGGCTGGGAGCTTTACATTTACGCTCCCTCCGACTCATCCTAATTGGGACGATATTAGGGTTCTCAAGTCTACGATCGATGTGTATGAAAATAACGAACTGATATTTACCGGTCGGGTCGCTAGTATAGAGAAAAATTGGAATAATGAAAGAGTTGTAAAGTGTGAGGGTGCTCTTGCATACTTCAACGACTCCATTCACAGGCAAATGAAGTGGGAAACTCCGCTTCCTATTGCGTCTGAAGATCCTGAAGTACATAACTTTTTAAAAGATATTTTGGATAATCATAATGTTTTTGAGGGTTCTGAGAACCTTAACAGACATATTTACATTGGGCATATCTACGTCGATACAGAACTTGTTACAAGAGAAGTAGATTACGATACTACTCTTGATATTTTAACAAGAATGTGTATTGATACAAATGGGGGATACTTCCAGATTCGTAAAGATCCTGACGATGGTAAGTTATATTTGGATTGGCTTAAGGATTTTACGGACGAATCCTCTCAGCCTGCTTCTTTTGGTCTTAACTTACTCGATTTTAATACTAGCCTTAGTGCGGAAGATATTTGCACAGGTGTACTGGCTAGAGGAGCTACAGTAAACGATCAAGTGGTAACTCTTAATGATGTAGAATTAGTTGATGAGACTACTTATCCTGATTATAGTGTAACGCATTATACAGATCATGACCAGGATATTTTATGGCATAGAGAAGGTGTTGCTACTTTTGGTCAGGTTGTACAAGTAAAAGATTTTTCAGATGCTCAAACTGCTTGGAAAGATCAAAGCAGTCAAATAGTTGCTAGTTCTTTATTTGAAGTAGCAAAGAAATGGCTTGAAGAAAAGAACACAAAAGTTGAAACTATCGAAGTCGAAGTAGCTGAACTTAATTGGTTAGGCGAGGGATATCCTCAGTTTAAACTTGGACAGATCGTTGAGGTTATAGACTCAGTTCATATGTCTGGTGAAAGTGAGGCGACAAGACTTCTTCCTATGTATAAAATGAGCTGCGATCTTACGAATGGTAGTAAGAAAGTAACTCTTGGCACACCTCCTAAGAAAGAACTCACGCAGATATCCGCATCCAACTCAGATAGTAGTACTCTTAGTAGTACTTCATCTAGTGGATCTAGTGGCGGAGGTTCTGGATCTGGTGAAGAGTGTAAAGTCCATGACGTACGTGTCGATGGTACTTCTGTAGTATCGAATAAAGTCGCTAACATTAATCTTACTGGTAAAGCTGATGTAAGTACTGTAAACGCGCTTGCTGCCACTGTAGCTCAGAAAGCCAATACTTCTACAGTTACAGCATTGGCTAATGTAGTTGCTGGTAAACAGAATCAGATCGAGTTTAATACTGCTGAAGCTGCTACTGAGACTTTAACTAGAATTAAAGCTGACGGCATTGTATATAACCTTGGCGGAGGTACAGAAGTAGAAGCAAACCCTTCTGAGACGGCTACGGACGATCTTACAACTATCAAAATAGGTGATACTGTTTATGATATTCCTGGAGGTAGTGGGGGTTCTGGACAGGATTATGAGTGTGATTTGTTGTTTGAGAATACCAATGGTACTCTTCCAGGAACATCAAGTGCATTATTTGCCACTTTGTCGGAATCTATTTCTGATTATGATGCATTGTTTATCGAAACTAGTTTGTATTATAATGGCGATTTTCATCAAGCTAAACCTCTAATTATTTTTAAACCAGATTATAATTTTGCGAATTCTGATGAAAATCAATTTATTCAGGATTTCTCTGGTGATTATAGATTATATCTAAGAGTATATGACGAAACTCATATATATGCTTATCGTACTACTAATAGTGGTTTTGGCGCTGATGCAATGACTATAGCTAAAGTCTATGGCCTTAAATTTGCGTCTAATGTTATAAATAATCAGTATTTATCAGATTACTATAGCACTGAAGAGCGTGTCGTCGGTCGTTGGACTGACGGTAAGCCATTATATCAGAAAACGTTCACGAAAACATTTACTGGTGCAACTTCGAATTGGGTTTTGTTTGACGATTCTGTTTCATACGATAAATTAATTAATATACTTACAGATCAATTAAACACAAATGGAGAAGTTCTCCCAATACTTCAAGATAAAGATGCTAGTCCAAGATTTCGTAGTTATAATAATGTTATTGATTATTATACAACTATAACTGGATCAGTTGCTTATGCAATCACTCTCCAATACACCAAAACAACAGACGCTGCAGGAACCGGACCTACTCCTGGTAATCTTATATATCTTCCTTCTTTATATTCTGAAGAAGAGCGTGAGATTGGCGTATGGGTAGACGGTAAGCCGTTGTATCAGAAGACTATTAATTGTGGTGCTTTACCTAATGCAACTATGAAAGAAATTTCTAGTGGTTTAACAAATGAAAAAATTGTTAATATGTTTGGATATTCTAGTGATGGAAATGCAGAAACTTTTGTTTTACCTCATGTTATTACCCAAACTGGTAGTAATTTAATTTTATATCAAATACAGTTATATTATAATTATAGTAGCCATAGTATTTGCATTAGAACTGGAGTAGATAGATCTGCTTATACAGAAACTAAGATTACTCTTCAATACACCAAAACCACAGACACAGCTGGTTCTGGTAAGTATTTACCTGATGGTCAGTATGCTCATCACTACTCTACTTCTGAAAAAGTTGTAGGTACGTGGATTGATGGTAGTACTATTTATGAGAAGACTATTAATATATCGGAAAGTGATTTTACAAAAACTAATAATTGGTTTTGGCAATACAATTATGAAACTGTTTTACCGAGCCCATACACACTTGTTGGCATAGATGGTTCAGCAACTATTACATTTGAAGGATATAAGCATATTGTGAAATTAGGAGGCGAAACATATCTTGGTAATAATACGGATAATTGTGCAAAATTTGTAAATTATTATCGAAATATAGCATTCAAAGCATATCCCTATAATAATAGTTATATGAATTTTTCTAGTTCAGCTCGGAATTTGAAAATCCTTAATTGTCAATTAACTCTTCGTTACACTAAATCTTCATAGAAAGGAGACTGAAAATGAATCTTTACACAAGTGGGCTTATACCAAATTTTCAAGCTGCGTTTATGGGAGAGGAAGTTCGGTCTTCTCTCATTGATATTTTAAACGCTGTTAATTTAGATCATCACAGAAGAATGTTTGGTTTACATCCATATGGCCCTGGGGACGACGATCCAGGGGGTCATGTTATCGAAGAAACTGAAACAGAGGAGGAAGAAAACAATGGCTAATATCGATTCACAAATAAGCAAGATACGATCAGCCGAACGAGGCGAGGACGTAAGAGACTCCATTATTAGTGCTCTTAAGGATATTAATAACGATGTACCAGTAGACATGTCTACTCCGGAACGTTATACTGATAATATGCCACAGGCATCAGATCTGTCAGTTTCTTTCAATCCTCCTAAGCTTATAAATCAAATTTATATTCAACAGGCAGGATCAGGAGGTAAATCTACTAATCTTGTAGAAGCTACATTTACTGATAATGGTGTTTATCCAGAAGACGATCCTGATTATGATCCTGATGATGAAAGAAGATATTATAAGAAAGTTACAGTAAATGTTCCTCAGCTTGCTAATAAAGTTATAGATCTTGAAGAGGAGATTACTCAAAATGGTACTTATAGCGCTCCAGCTGATTGGGGTGCTGATGGATTACGATCTTTTACTGTTAATGTTAATTCTGCTCCCGTATCGGGACAATTTGAAGTTAAATTTTATGATAGTGATAATACTACCTTATTGGAAACTCAATTAGTTCCAGCATATGGTAGTGCAGAATTTCATGGAACTTATCCTACTTCGCCTTTGGGTCCTTTTACTGGTTGGAATCCCTCTCCAGTTAATGTAACGAAAGATATGAAATGCTATCCGAAATTCGGTCAAATAATTATCGATCCTACAGAAATTATTGATGGCTGGGATGTTATTTGTGCCAATAGAGGTGTTGGATATCCTCTTGGTTCACATAAGCTACTTGCTTTCGGGGCTACATTTACAGCTGATGAAGTTAAAACTTGGTATCCTGATTATGTCGGATCATCATTAGCATTAAATTTATATATGATGATGTATAAAGTTGCTGAAGGTGAGGGAAATAGTCATTCTAGTTGGCTTAGTAGCTCTTTGCCGATATATAATAGTACCGTCCCTGGAGTATTTCCTGGAGGGCGAGAAAATTCTTGGGCTTATCAACAAGATGTTGGTCTTAGAAAATTCTTAAATGGAGCTTTTTATAATCACTTTGATCAGATATTTAAAAATGCGATAGTTCCTGTTATGAAATATAGTTTGGATAAAAATGGAATAGCAGTTCCAACAGAAGATAGAATCTGGATACCAGGTACTAGTGAAATAGGTACATATCAAACAGCTCCTGATGGTTCCGATAGATACGATTTTACAAGTTCTTTTGAATGGGTGATCACAGTGCCATATGTTAATAATATAAACATTCTTGATAGTTCTAGTAAGAAATATGTTAGAGATTATTTAAATAATGATCGAAACTATCCTGCAAATTGCTTCATGAAAGATTATCAAAATAACACACGTAATTATGTTTTAAGGGATTCATATCCATCATATTATGATGGCGTATATTACTGTAGTAGCGGAACTCGTGGAGTTATTGTTTATGGTTGTAATACTAATCCTACGGGTACTATATATAACTGTATAGGTTTCTGCTTATAACTTTTTATCTTTTCCTTTCTTTCACCCTCTGGGCTCTTTGGCGTCTTATTAGATGCTTGGGAGTCTGGAGGGATTTTTCAGGTGTTATATTTTCACCTTTTTTTTCTTGCCTTATAGTAGGAGGTGATATACATGTTAAAAGGTTACACAAAAGAAGAGTTTTACAAGTTAGCGAAGGTGAACGGTATAACTATCAATGAAATTGCAGATGCATGCAATAGAAAAAGACAGTCTATACACGCGACTTTCAATTATTGTAGTGAAACAAACAAATTGTTTTATAGCCTGGTTTTAGACAGGTTAATCGAGGAAAAGAAAAAGAAAGGAGAGAAAGTTTATAAAATAGTTGAGGGTTAATGCCCTCATCTTTTTATATTTTTTCACAGCATATAATGACCGTTTAGTGGTCGCAACGAAAGGAGGTGTCCCATGATTGGGATTCTGAGAAGTAACGAAAACGAATTGAAGAGGGAGATTCAGCGTGTGCGTGATGTTATGCAGACGCAGACTCCTGGCACATCGGAGTACGGCATGACCGAATCTCAGTACAATAATCTTCTTGATCGTGAACAGAAGTTGAAAGAAAACAAGACTTCACGATTGAAGGTATTTGTATCTGCAGCAGGCGGTATTGCAGGTGTACTCCTGTACAGGAAGCTGATTGACACGTCGGCTGATCCGTTCTTCAGGGATTTCGGAAAACAACTTCTCGGGTGCATTAAGCACGTCTGAGTAGTTGAGCAAGGCATGGCTCGTGATATTCACGGGCTATGTTTTTTCATCTTATATATTGAGCGTTTTGCTCGCAATCATTAAAGGAGGTATTGCATGAAAGATTTAAAGGTCTATGTTAAGGTAATTTGTGGTATACTATGGAGGTGTGCCGCAGCAGGCGCATGTGGCGCATTAGCTGTAATGTATGGCCGGGAAGTAATGCATCCCGAAGAATGGTTGTAAAAAGGAGGCAGAGACTATGAAGAACAAGCAATTTAAAAAATGGGCTTCATATGTATTGATAGTAATTGCAGGAGTAGCAATTGGAGGGGACTTCGGTTTGTTGGCAGCAATCGCATTGATATATATGTTGCATTAAGAGGTTGCAGGGGTCTTCATGGCCTCTGCTTTTTTCTTCTCTTATAATAGGAAGGAGGTACAAAGTATGTATTGGATAGAGAAACTTGAGTTGTCTGATGAAGACAACCCAAATAGTGAACAGATTTGGGTATTATTCTCAGTAACAATGTACAAGGAAATCGCATTCAGATATATGCAGATGTCCGGATTCCGAATAACTAAAGTTGAGGGGGCTTAACACCCCCTTATATTTTTCACGCTCTATTATGAGCGGTTTTTGGTGCTCTTAACGAAAGGAGGTGCCTTATGGGCATTTTTAGGAAAAGAGTGCAGGAACAGGACTTTAAGAACAACGAGCAGATTATCAAAGAGCTGCTGAATACGAGTGAAAGATATTTGACTCGTACTCTTGGACAGGCGCTTCGTGCGGCTTGCCCGACATTATCGGATACTGATCCGGAGATGTTGGAAATGGTCAACGATGCACTTGATTACTGGGGTGCGAACAAAGAGCTCTGTATACAGGCGGCTCGAAGACAGGATGCTAATGACTTGTTTATGCGCTCTCAACTGAAAGAGATTCAGGAAGAGCTTAAGAACCAGAGGAAGATCCTTGAGGAAATCTCAAGGAGAAAGGACAAATAAGCCGTAATAGGCTTGGGGGCTTCATGCCCCTTGTCTTTCACGCCATTATATTTTTTCATCCTACATAATGAGCGTTTAGTGCTCGCATGATAAAAGGAGGTAACAGAATGTTAACATTATGTATACTGGCATTATTGGTATTGGTGCTTTTTGCGATCCTGTTAATAACAACAGGTTTGGTCGTGATTTGGCCATTAACAGTAGCGTTGGCGATCATGATATTCTGTGACGTAATGATCATCAAGAGCATCTTCAAACGAAGGTAAAGTAACGGGGGTTTCGGCCCCTGTTATATTTTCACAGCCTATAATAGGCAATAGTGCCGCAGTTAAAAGGAGGAGACAAATGGAGAAGATTAAATGCAGCAGCACGACAACAAGTTCTGGATTATATCCGGTTGTGAAAGCATGGTTGAAAATGAATCACGTTGAATATGAAGAACGTGAGAATTCTGCCGGCGGACATTACTGGAAATCTATGGTTTACGAGTTGTCGACTGAACAGCTATTAGAGCTTCTGTCTTACCTGAAGGAAGCTGAGGTACTTGACAAATTGGGTGATATCATTATTTAGGTGTCACTACAACCGAGGTTCGTGATATTTCACGGGCCTTAGGTTTTTCATGTAGTATTATGGGATGATTTAAACAGTCATCTCTTTATTTTTCAAACACACAAAAGGAGGAACGTAAGATGAGTTGGAAACAAAAGTTGGTTGAAAAAGGGGAGAAGTTCTACAGATTAGTAGATAAACACTCTCCTAAAATTCTTACTGGGGTTGTGATTGGTGGAGTTATATTTGCAGAGATCTTCACTGTAAAGGCAACCATCAAAACAGTAAGAGACGTAGACAAAGAAAAGGAGGAAAGAGAGAAAGACGCTAAAGCAAAAGCAGACCGTGCAATGAATCTGCTTGGTCAGAATTGGCAGAAGACGTATGACGAGGAGTATCAGCCACTCACAAAGTGGGATATTTTCAAGATAAGCTTTCCTCATTATATTCCTGCAGCTCTCATGACTACATCAGTTATAGCATCTGCAATTGGCACAGAGAAGATCAATGCCGGCAGACAGGCTAAACTCGCAGCCACGGCAGAAGCAGCACAAGTAGCACTCGCTAGATACAAAGACAAAGTTATTGAAACATTTGGAGAAAAGAAAGAGCGGGCAGTAGAGCATGAGCTGCATAAAGACGAGATACGTGAGCACCTGAAAGATATTCCTGAAGAATATATCAAGAGATGTGGTGCAGAGAACGGTGAAGCATGTTTCTATGATCCTAAGACGGGTCAGGTATTTGTGTCAACGTATGAGCGTGTTCGCAGAGCAGCAGAAAAGGCTAATAAGATTCTGAGAGAAGAAGCAGATTATTATGCACACGCGTTGTTTATCGCAGATTGTGGCGGTAAAGTGTCTGAGTTCTCATATAACAATGGTATTCTCGGTCAGGGTGTAGGCAGGGATGCAATTGACCAGGATTATTTCTTGGATCCTCATATAGAGGAGTATCAGGGACATGAGGTAACTATGGTGTATATGAATTACAACACCATGTCAAGAGAACAGTATTGAAGAGATGGAATCTTGGAGTGTGGACCAGGATTCCAAGAAAGAGTTAAGGAGGTACCGTTTTGATTGAAATAACTAATGAATTATATTTAAGCTGTGTACGGACGGCAGCAGGTATTGTGGAAGAGTTAACACTTGAACAGGTGGACTCTTCCATTAAGCATTTTGACGAGCAAACAAAACGTAGTGTATTAGCTCAGAAACTTGCAAAAGAAATGTTTGATACAGCTTGTGAAGCAAAACCTGAAGAAAAAGGGTGACACGAGTTTTTCACGCTACATAATGAGCGTATAGTTAAATTTGCACGCCCTACGGGGCAGAAAGGAGTTGCTTATGGCAGCGGAAAAGACAAATGTAACTGTAACCGAAACTGAGGAAACTCAGACAACTGAAACAATGAAGGAGCAGCAGAACGCTGCACCCGAAGCAAAGCAGGAAGAGACGGGTACGCAGGAAAAGGAAAAGAAGGAACATCCGGTTCTTGACAAGATCAAGACCGGAGCTGGAAAAGTGTGGAGCTTTACGAAGAAAGCAGCACCGATTGCAGGAGCAATCGTGGTTGGTGTCTTTGCAGGCAAGGCACTTGGTAAGGCCGAGGGCTATGAAAAAGCCATCGATCGGATGAATCCGACTTCTCCGGAACCTGTACCGGAACTTCCGTGCAATGACATCGGGGTTGACAACATTGCGGAGGATGTTGATTTCGGTGAGGTTACTACTGATCCGATGCCGGACGAGATTCCGGCAGAATAAACAACGCTGGACGTAGTCCATGGAAACATGGGCTATGGCCTTTTTCACATTGTATAATGAAGGATAGATGGGTAATATGAATTTGTGATGATGTAAGAATTATATTTACGGATTTGCATGAGTTTCATATTACTCATTGCTACTCAAACACGGGACAACATGTCCCATCAAATTTTAAGGAGGGCTATTGCCATGGGAAAAATTAAACTGTTTGCAAAGAAAAACGAAGAGAAAGACGACCGTAAGTTAATCGAAAAGATCGGTGACTGGTTTAACGATGAAGAAAACATCCCGCTGGTTACATACGGTATTGGTATCGGCATTGGTTTGGGCTGTGGATATTTGCTCGGCCACACATTTGGAAAGTCTGCCGGTAGGGCTGCTCAGGCTGCTAAAGACGCAAAAGAATTTGACGAGTTCTTGAAGTGCCTGGACGACGGATTCAAGAGGATGCAGCCGAAGTACATCAACTTTGATGATGTCATCAAGATCGATGCTATTAAGGGTGTCAGACCTTCATTGAAGGTGACCGGACTTGATATTTATGGTAAGCCGATTACCAAGATCATTGGCACCGATGTACAGACGGCTAAGAAGCTTGCTGAGGATCTGGGCACCATCACTGATCAGATTATGATCGATGTTGACACAAACGCCATTGCCAATCAGATGCGTGCAGCAGGTATGAAGAACGTCCAGGTATTCTGATATTTTCACACTATAGGATAGGAGGTGATGAGAATGAAACAGAAGGTGAAGAAGTTCGGAGCTTTTTGTGGCAGATTGGCTTGCACGATCGTAGGCCTGGCAATTGCTGGGTACGGTGTAAGTTATTTCTTGCCGCAGAAAAAGTACTCTAGTTCGGAGCTTGAAGTAAAAACTCCGCCAACTAGGATCGACGAGGACGTCGAATTGAAATAGTCCAACTTGGGAGATTGATATTTATCAGTCTCCTGAGGTTTTTGCAACATTAATCAGTCAAAGTCTAAGGAGGACAAAGAAATGGAATTTTATAGTCTGGAATCAGAAGGTCATAATGATGGTACATATGAAGATGCTTGGGATTTTGAAACATTCCACGGAATATTTTCCACAATTGAAAAAGCAAAAGAATATGCCGAAAAATTGATGGAACAGATAAGAAAAGATACAAAGGAAGTTGAAGATTGGGATGACGATGGAAATACTCCGCTAAGTTATCGTGAGACTTTCAAAGTAGTCGAAGATTGGTATGAATCTAAGGGAGTTATCTTTAAAGACATAACTTACGGAGAAGGTTATACTAATGAATGGACTGTAACATATAGCATTTCTAAAGTAACTGTAGACCCGGAATTTAAGGAGGACAAATGAAATGGCCGTTGACAAAATAGTAACTATTTATACAGCAACATTTGTCGATGCATTAAACATTTTGAAAGGAATGGATATAACTTCTCAACCTCACTATTATATTTCCATTAATATGACAGAGAGTTTATGGATCAAGGGTAAGGCAGAAGTTGTAATAGGACGAACGATGTATGTGTTCAGACGAGTATTTAAGGAGGACTAAATGGGATGGTTCCGGAAGAAGCAAAAGGAAGTGGCGCAGAACTTTGTGGAAGATGTAAAGGAAGAAGTCAAGGAAAGCGCAAAGAAATCTACGACCAATTGGCTGAAGCTATTACTGCTTGCCGCCCCGGTTGTAATTCCAATTGTGGATCATGTTATTGGAACAGGCACGGTGAGTGTGCCCGCGGATTTGCCAAAAGGTAATTTCACATTATATATTGATACTGTTAACATCAACATCAAAGGAGGAATGTAAGATGGAAGAGAAAACATTGAAAAAGACGAAACTTGTTGTAAAGGTCAAAAAGGCTGTCGGCGCTTTAGCGGCGATCGGTGGAGCAGCGTTTGCTGGCTACGTGATGAAGAAGACCGACACGAAGGGTATGAGTAAACTGAGTAAGATATTTGTACCTATTGGTGTGTTTGGTCTTAGTCATGCGGTTGGAGAAATCGCAAGGGCAGGGGCAGAGAAGAACGTGAATGATACCATCGATGCATTTGAGACATTCGTCGACACGTCTGAATTAGTGGACGCAATGGCAATTGATGACGAGTTCGTCAAGGATGTGGAAATTCTCGATGACATCGTAGAAACCGTTGAGGAAGATTAAACAGTGTTAAAGGCATATGGGCTTCGGCTCATATGCTTTTATATTTGCCAAAAGGAGGGCATTAGTATGAATAAGATGGTTAAGCTTGGTTTAGTTGCTGGTGGTGCTGTAACGTTGTATTTTATCTTCCACAAAGGAAGCACAATCTCTGTGTCAAACAAGAAACTCAAAGAGCTGGCTGAGAACGAGGTTCCTGATATTTACAGTGATAAGTGTATTGATGCACTGGCTAAATATGAGGATGCTAAAGTTGCAGCAAATAATGTCCGCAAAGCAGATAAGATCATTCGTGATCAGGCGAAGATCGAAGTTGGATATTCTACGGCGGTATCTAACGAGAAATCTGCAAAAGATGCTTTCGATGCAGCAAAGAAAGCACTCAAGAACTTCAAACCGGATACAACTCAGGTAGCGGTTGGAGCTGGTGAGTCTGCAGTGGCAATAAATGTACAGAACAGCGGTCAGAAGGTTCTTCTGGAAACAAACCTGAGAGAAGCTCAGTCTAAGTACGACATGATGCGTTCTCGCAGAGAGTTACTGGACGACACCATCAATCAGAAGGTTGTGACAAGTCGCACTCCTGAACAGATTGATATTATGTCTGCTGAGTCCAAGGCGTATCATGAATACCAGAATACGCTTAAGGAGTACAACCAGCAGATCGACAAGATCATGAACGACGATGACTGGAAGTACCGTCAGTTGAATGATATTTACAAACGTAATGTCACAAAGACTGACGTCATAACAGATGCAATTGGGTTGTCTGCCTTCCCGGTTGCTATCTTGGTTTATATTTGGTCCGATGCTATAGTAAAGATCGGATTACTTAATAAATAAGGAGGTGTATTATGGCAGAGCGTACCATAACCATTAACAATCTTACAGACGAGCAGGCGGAGCTGATAGATAAACAAACACCTATAAAAGCTGAACGTACTGTACAGAACTCTCTTGCAAAGGAGGCTGCCCCAACAAAGCAGCTTCCTGTTAAGCAGGATGAGCACAAAGCAAGAGTGCAGCAGGTAGCAAAAGGTAATGTTACTCGCAAAAAGGAGTCAACTGCATCGAAGTTTAAGCGTGCATTCTTTGGTGAGGATGTAGTAAACGTCAAAGATTATGTTATATTTGATGTTATGATTCCGGCATTGAAGGCCACAATCAGTGACATGATCGGTAATGGTGTAGAGGTGTTGCTGTTTGGTGAAGCCAGGGGAAAGCGTAAAAAGAAAGGAGATAACTACAGTGGATACTATCGTAGGCGTGATGATAGGGATAGTGATGGCGGTCGTCGTCGCAATGTATCTTCAGATCGTGCTTTTGATGATATTTGCCTCGATTCTCGCGCAGAAGCTGAAGAAGTTATATCCACTCTCACGGATCTTGCGTATGATTACGGTCAGGTGAGTGTGGCAGATTTGTATGATCTTGTAGGAATTTCTGCGTCGTTTACGGACGAGAAGTATGGATGGTTTAAGGGAGATCTGCGTGGTGCTACAGTAAGAAGATGCCGTGATGGCTTCTTGCTTGACTTACCGCGTGCAACCAGGTTGGATTAAGGAGAACGTTTATGAAGAAAGTTTTTGGAACTCTGCTTTATATTCTTATGATGTTTGTTGCTTATGCAATGCTTGGAGTCTTCTTGGTAGGAGGACTTTTTAGCGAAAAGTGGAAACGCCAGTATCATATTGCTAAATACCAGATAACTCATACGTGAGTTTTTCACTCCTTAATATGAGGTAGGAAGGACCTACCAGACAAAGAAAGGAGAGAAATATGAAGGTATTTGAGAAATTCACAGCATCTTGGCAGGAGGTGCTTGCAACAATAAAGCGATTGAAAGCTGAAGGCTACGGCGACGTAGACTGGCAGCGGACAAAACACGGCTTTAAGGTTACAGGTTATCTGCGCTGAGAGGCTGAGAGAGGCTGAAATGATACATGCCTCTCCTTCTTTTTCTCTCCATATAGTAGGAGGTGATTAGTATGAGAATGAAATTTTATGAGTTCTTTGACCCTAAAGGTTATGTTGTACCAGACGGTTATATGGGTTGGACAGGCAGACGATACGATTTGTTCGCAACCGAAGAGGAATATGACGAATGGTATGATGAACACATACGGTTAAAGAAACCGAAGTGGAAGACGGATCACCTTTCAGGGGAGTAACATCCCCTGATATTTTCATTTGGTATAATGGCGATGGTGCCGCATATAGGAGGAAAGTCTATGAAGAGAGAAGGAACAATCTTTGTAAAGATCGTTGGTAATGACAAAGTCGTTCGCAGCCGGAATTTTAAAACCAGGCATAAAGCGAATGAATGGATTCGTTATTGGCAGAAACACAGAGATGCATTCGTCCTCATGGACAGGCAATTCTAAAAAGTACCACCGACAAACATGGGATTAGAGAAATCTGGTCCCATCATATTTTCAAAAGTCGCAAATCTATAGAAAGGAGGAAAACGCAATGACAGTTCTTAGATCTTTAGGACGTGGTGTAGCTCACCACAGAATGAAGTTGGCTGGATTTTCTAGAGTCAACAAGCATGGACGTAACAACAATAAAGCAGTCCGTAGTTTCTTTAGCGATCATTGGAGAGACTATCTCCGTCGTACCAAGCAGTAAAAACAACAGTCAAACAATTATATTTCTAGGAGGAAATAACCATGGCAAGAACAGTGTATATTCAGTGTGACAGATGTGGTAAGCATCATGACGGTAAAAATCAGTATATCCATATCGATCCGGAGACCGGAGAAGAGTGTGTAGTAAACAGCTTCAGGATTGGAGCATGGAACCAGAAGAAAAAGAGATGGGAGAGCATTGCTTCTGGTTATGATATTTGCGCGGATTGTGCTCGTGAGATTTGTGACGTTATCTTTGGCGGGCGCGATAACATGGTAAAGATGCGTAAAGTGCATGTGAAAGATGAAAGACCTGGTAAGGTTGTAGCAACAGCTGATCCGATAGAAGGGAACGAGGAAACATCGGAGGTGCAGGATGACGGTGAGTGATATTTTGGCACAGCTTAATCTGGCGATGCCAAACCTTACCATCGAAAAGGCTAAGACCATGAGGGATAATGACCGAGCCCTCTTGGTCACCACGGCCAATGGCAAGGAGTTTGTATTTACATATATCGCACCTGGTGTGTGGGATATTTGTAGTGTTAAATATTATAAGAGGAGGACCAAACAATGAAGAAACCAACTTGGTTAATTAAAGCTGGAGCAAAACTGGCTGAGAAAAAGCCTGATATTTTAGTAGGTACAGGCATTGTGCTTATGGCTGGTGCAGCTGTTTTTGGCTGTATACAGACGGCTAAGCATATGAATAGTGTTCTTGATGAGCATAATGCAGAAATCGAGGATATCAAGTTAACTGTGCGCGGTGAGGATCAGAAAGCTGAGATCCGGACAAGATATTTCAACACAAGCTTAAGCATTGTGAAGATGTATGCAGGACCGGTTGCTATGCTTAGTGTAGGTGCAACTATGATCTGCCTGGGACATGGCGAGATGAAGAAGAGATACACCATTATGGCAGCAGCATATGAGACTGTCTCCAAGGCATATGACACATATCGTAAGCGCATCTCCGATAAGTATGGAGAGGATGCAGACTATTACGGACGGTATGGTGTAGAGACAGATCGTGTAGTTGATCCGAGTGATCCTGAGAAAAAGGAGCAGGCGAAGCGTGTGATGGGTTCTGAAGATCAGATGAGAGCAGCATCTCCGTATTTCCGTATGATTGACCAGGACAGCTTCTTGTTCAAGGAGTGCGGCGGTTCACCTATGCATATTCGCAGCCAGCTGCAGTCGTTTGAAGATGCTTTGAATGTGGATTACTTCAACGGTAAGCCGATCTACTACAATGACATCATCAAATGGGTATTTGGTAATAATGCAGATAAGATGTCTGACGATGGTCAGTTTGTAGGATGGTATCTGCGTGATCCGGTAAACGCTGAGAATGTTCCTGGTAGCGGTAATCCTATCAAGCTGAATATCTCTACAGTACAGAGTTGCGTAAGTGATGATGATCCTAGGGAAATTCTGTATGTCTGCATTGATCCTATCCCGGCTGGTGTAGTAAGCTTGGCAAGAGGTGAAGGTGTGCGTGTAAGGAAAGGGGGTAAATACATTGGGCAAATTTAAAGGTGTACTTATATTTGCTGGTGGGGCT
>WARQ01000122.1_pt1 | contig 31922 bp, 25 predicted proteins | sample 4769161 | NCBI WGS metagenome assembly WARQ01 (sample SAMN08893024, study PRJNA449175) | gut metagenome | isolation source: rumen sample fed with dry roughage | host: buffalo | place: India: Nagpur | collected 2016 | reverse complement strand
AACCAACTGAGCTAAGGAAGAAAATTGCAATTGTCAGAAGTGGATGCCATTTCTTAAAATGCAGTGCAAAAGTAAGTCTTGTTTTCGAAATATGCAATATATTTGCAGAAAAAATAAGAAAAAATGAGAACTATAGGTTTGGGGAATGCTTTGGTGGACGTGGTATTGAGGGTGAAAGACGAGTCGGTTTTGTCCGATATCGGCATAGCAAAAGGAGCTATGGAGCTGATAGACAAAGATCAAATGATTCGTTTACGTTCAGCCAGCACAGACCTTTCAAGATCGGTTTCTCCGGGCGGTTCAGTGTGTAATACCATCCGTGCAATGGCAAATTTAGGAGCCAATGTGGGCTATATCGGGAAAATCGGATCGGACGAATTGGCGCAAAGCTATGAAAGTGCCCTCCAACAAGCGGGCGTGGAGCCTAATTTTGTGAAGACCGAAGGTATATCCGGTAGCTGTACGGTATTTGTTACTCCGGACGGCGAACGTACCATGGCTACATTCCTCGGACCGGCTGCCACATTGAATCCTGCCGAGTTAAAGCCCGAAATTATACGTACATACGACTGCATTTATATAGAGGGATATCTTATCGTAAACGAACCGTTGTTCCGCGAGGCTTTGTCGCTGGCTAAAGAGGCCGGATTGAAAGTGGCGCTCGATTTGTCCAGTTTCAATGTGGTGGAATCGAACCTGGCTATGTTACAGGAGGTTATTCCGGCCTACGTAGATATTCTGTTCTGCAACGAGCAGGAGTCATTTTCCTTTACCGGACTTTCGCCCCGCGATGCAGCATCCCGGTTGGCACAGATGGTGGATATTGCAGTGGTTACACTGGGTAAAGAGGGAGCGTTGGTGGCAACAGGCAACGAGGTTATCCCTATTGATGCCGTTAAAGCCCGGGCTGTGGATACAACGGGTGCCGGCGATCATTTCGCAGCAGGCTTTTTATTCGGGTTAAGTAAATCGGCTACATTGGACAGGGCGGCCAGAATCGGAGCGCTGTTGGCTTCGCACGTGGTGGAAGTGTCCGGAGCCTGTATACCGGATCATCAATGGGAACAAATAAAGTTAAAAGTAGCGCATATTTTAAACTAATACCCCTAATATTGTATACATTTACGGCATACAAAAGTAATTAAGAAAAAATCTATGGATAAGTTGATTCAGCGAAGTAAAATTCTCATTCGTATTTTTCTCCTTTTTCTGATATTGCTTCCGGTGGAAGGAAAGTCGCAAGCCGATAATCGCTTCGAAGTAAGTAAGAATCTGGATGTATTTAATGCCTTGGTAAAAGAGGTGGATATGTTTTACGTGGATTCCGTCGATGTGGAAAAGACGGTAAGAACAGGGATCGATGCGATGCTCTCCACGTTGGATCCTTATACGGAATACATTCCTGAACAGGAGATGGGCGACCTCAAATTCATCACCACCGGCGAATATGGCGGTATCGGTTCGTTCATTCGTGAACGCGACGGTGGCGTATACATCATTGAACCATTCGAAGGGATGCCTGCGGCACTGGCCGGACTGAAGGCCGGAGATAAACTGCTGGTGATAGACGGTACGGACCTAACCGGAATGACGTCCGACAAGGTGAGCGAATTGCTTAAAGGCAAGCCTAATACGAAAATGACTTTAAAGATTCAACGTCCAAACGAAAAGAAACCCCGTACATTGGAACTTATCCGCAAGCAGGTGCTGGTAGATCAGGTAACTTACTACGGTGTTCGTAACGACAGCATCGGATATATCTACCTGAAAGGGTTTACCGATAAAAGTGCCCAGGAGGTGAAGGCTGCTTTCGAAGACCTGAAGAAGAATCATCATATCAAGTCGCTGGTATTCGACCTGCGTAATAACGGTGGTGGCTTGCTGGACGGTGCCGTTCAGATTGTAGGTATGTTTGTACCTAAAGGCGAGGTGGTACTGTCTACCAAAGGTAAGATCAAACAATGGGACCGTACCTACCGTACGGCTACCGAACCGTTGGATACGGTGATGCCTATTGCCGTGCTTATCAACGGAGGTTCTGCGTCGGCTGCCGAAATTGTTTCCGGTGCCTTACAGGATATGGACCGTGCCGTATTGGTTGGTCAGCGTAGCTTCGGGAAAGGCTTGGTACAGTCTACCCGCGAACTGCCTTATAACGGCAACCTGAAGGTTACCATGTCTAAATATTATATCCCCAGCGGTCGTTGCATCCAGGCCATCGATTACTCGCACAAGAACCCCGACGGAAGTGCTGCCCGTATACCGGATAGCCTGACTACCGTATTCAATACTTCCAAAGGCCGACTGGTGCGTGACGGCGGAGGTGTGCGTCCGGATTTTGAGGTGGAAGAGCCTAAAGTGCCTACCATCATGTATTACCTGGTGTCTGATATGGTTGCTTTTGACTTTGCCACAGAGTGGGCTCAGCGTCATCCTTCCATCGGAACGATCGAATCATTCCGGTTCAGCGATGCTGATTACGAAGAGTTCAAGAAGTTTGCCAAAGAAAAGAACTTTACCTACGACCGCCAGAGTGAGAAGCTGCTCAAGAACCTGAAAGAGGTGGCTGGCTTTGAAGGCTACCTGGATGAATCGTCGGACGAGTTCAAGGCATTGGAAGCAAAGCTTACGCCCAACCTGGACCGCGACCTGGATCGCTTTAAGGATCAGATAACCGAGTTGCTCTCGGCCGAGATCGTAAAACGTTACTACTATCAGAAGGGAGAATTGATACAGAGCCTTAAAAAGGACAAGGTTTTGGACAAAGCACTGGAGGTGTTGGGAAATCCTTCCCTTTATCAAACAACGCTTTCAGTTCCAACAGCAGCGCTTTCTGCTATCGGAAAGTAATATGCAATACTACAAGTTCGGAAACGGTTCCCACCCGGTAGGGGGGACCGGCACATCCGATACCCGAGGAGACATAAAATTGTGTGTCTCCTTTTTTATAATACCCATACGGACATTCAAAAATAAGCTTCATGATAAGCGGATAGGGCCAAAACTGTCCGTTGTGCGTATGACCGTGTAATCCCAGGTCGGCTTTGTTCATCACCATTTCATTGAAAGCCAGCGGTTGATGGTCCAGAACGATGACGGGCAGATCAGGATCAAGGTCTTTGGTAAGTGAATGAAGCGGTTTCCTTTTTTTGTTTACCAGATCGTCTCTGCCAACCAGGTAAAAGGTAGAGTCGGGCATGGCCACCGAATCAATCAGCAAAGTACCACCGGTTTGAAGAAGCCATTTGTGTTTGGCATTGATGTTGGCTCTGTACTCGTGGTTCCCCAATACGATATAGGTACCCAGCGGGGCATGAATTTGCCGTAGCTCCTCTTCAACCTTCTGGTTTACTGCAATTCGCGACTCATAATCCATGATGTCGCCCACCAATACGGCCATATCGGCCTTCTGTTCGTTGGCCAACGCTACATACTTATGTACAAGCGACCGGTTGATGGTTTCGCCTATGTGCAGATCGCTCATCATTACGATCTTAAGACTGTCGCGGGTACTTCCCTTCTTAGGCAGCGTGATCGATACATGCCTTACCACCGGATGGGTTACGGTATGGTAGGCCTTGAACATCAGGGCCGTTACGCCGGCGGTGATAGTAAAGAATAGAATCAGTTTGGTTTTCGCATAGTTCTTTTTTATCACTTGAGGAATCAACGGAATATACCGGTTCAGGAAGCGGATCAGCTCCAGCACCAACAGACTCATCGTAAGATACAGGGAGGCGATGTACCAGGTGTTGCATATTTGCATGATGGGGATAAATATGCTGTCTGGCAGGCTCTTGCGAAAGAAGAATCCGGTAAGATAAAGTGATATTTCCAGGATAAAGAACAGGGTGAATGGAATCCTCCACTTCTTTGTTGGAGGAATAGCCTGGTATCCCCGTATAAATATATAGGAACTTAACAGCAATTGTCCGACTATGGCCTGTATAAATACCTTCATCTGTACCGGTTTTTAGCGTTCATTACCCTTTGTCTGCCTGCGAAAAGGTTATATTGAATACCACCATTTCGCTTTGTGTGCCGATGCGGAAGGGTGGTCCCCAAAGGGACAAGCCCGAAGAGACATAGAAATGGGTGTTTCCTTTCCTTTTGTAGCCGTGACTAAGTTCAAACATACGGTCCACCACCAATGTCATAGGCCATACCTGTCCCCTGTGCGTATGTCCGCTGAACTGCAGATCTATGCCCGCATCAACCGCCTTGTCTAATTCGAAGGGTTGGTGGTTCAGCATGATTACAGGCAGGGAAGGGTTCACCTGTGCTGCGAGTGAATCCAGACTTTCCCGTTTACGGTTATTGGCGTCGTCGCGCCCGATCAGCTGGATTCCGTTGGGAAGGGTTACCACGCTGTCCTGCAGGAGAACAATGCTGGTCTTTGCTATAAAGTCGCGGCTGGCTTCCATGCCGCTTATATATTCGTGATTACCCGGAATCATGTATACGCCCAGCGGTGCATGCAGCAGATTCAGCTCCTCTTCCATACGTTGGTCCAGTACCGGATGGAGACTGTTATCAATGAGATCGCCCCCGATAAGGATCAGATCCGGACGTTGTTCATTAATGAGATCTACGTAGTCTTTCAGTTGTTCCTTGTCGGTTCCGTATCCAAGGTGTATATCGCTTATAGCTACCACCTTAAGTTGTTGATAACTTTTTGCCGGCTTGTTGATAACTATGTTGATAAAGTTGGTTTCCGGATGTTTGTATTGGTAGTATCCGTAGGCCAGAACCATTGAAATAAGGGCTGTGGCATATAAAAAGCTATGCTTTATCCTTAGCTTGAAAAGATGAAGGATGTCAAGCAATAACAGAAGCATCACCATGTACAGGGTGAAGACCAGCCAGCCTGTGCCAAGCAGGTGTATCCAATGCATCAGCTGATAGGGGAGGTTGAGGTCCCGTAAAAGAAATACGCCGAATACGGCAAGCGCCATGAACCAGAAGGCGGTAACGGCCGCAATCTTTCCAGCCGTTGGAAAGGTTTTGATAACCTGCCACCCTTTGTAGAAAATATAGGCATTTCCGAGAAGGTACACGGAAAAGATAATAATAAAGAACGTGGGCATTGCTTCTAATTTTTGCAAATATAACGAACCTGGACGGATCCTGCAACAAGCAGACCGATTGTGTAAATAACAGTCCCGGACGGAAAAGGTTGAAAAAAGAAAGGGGCACCCGTCCAGAGCGCCCCTTTCCGTATAACGTAGAATTTATTTTTTCAGATCTGCATCCATGGCAGCAGCGGCCTTGCGTCCGTCTCCCATAGCCAGGATAACCGTTGCTCCGCCACGTACTATGTCGCCTCCGGCGTAGATGTGGTTTACAGCCGATTGCATGCTTTCCTGATTCACCACAATGGTTCCCCATTTGGTTACATCAAGGCCGCTGAAAGACTGAGGGATCAGCGGATTGGGTGAAACCCCGATGCTTACAATAACCTCGTCTACTTCAATCTCTTCGATCGCTCCTTCTATAACCACCGGTTTCCGTCTGCCGGAAGCATCCGGTTCGCCCAGTTCCATCTTTTGAAGAACCATATGCGTTACCCTGCCACGTGCGTCGCCTTTGTATTCAATGGGGTTATGCAGCGTAAGGAATTCAATACCCTCTTCCTTGGCGTGTTTAACCTCTTCGATTCGGGCCGGCATCTCTTCTTCGCTGCGGCGGTAAACAATCATGGCACGTTCGGCACCCAGACGGCGCGCTGTACGTACCGAGTCCATCGCCGTGTTACCACCTCCGATTACAGCTACACGTTTCCCCATAAATACTGGCGTATCCGATTCAGGATTAGCTGCATCCATCAGGTTAACACGGGTAAGGTATTCGTTGGACGACATCACACCCACCAGGTTTTCGCCCGGTATATTCATAAAGTTTGGAAGGCCCGCTCCGCTGGCGATAAAGATACCTTTAAATCCCTCCGCCTGAAGTTGCTCCTGACTGATAGTCTTTCCGATGATGCAGTTGGTGATGAATTGCACACCCATTTGGCGCAATACGTCGATTTCCACATCCACAATCTGATTGGGCAGGCGGAATTCGGGAATACCGTATTTCAATACCCCTCCGATTTCATGGAGTGCTTCAAATACCGTAACATCGTAACCCCGCTGTGCCATATCTCCCGCAAAGGATAATCCGGCTGGTCCGGAACCGATAACAGCCACCTTGATTCCATTTTTCTCGGGAATGACAGGGATGGATATTTGTCCGCTTTCTCTTTCGTAATCGGCGGCAAAACGTTCCAGGTAACCAATGGCTACAGCCTCTTTGCCTAGTTTCTGTGTGTAGATACACTGGCTTTCGCATTGCTTTTCCTGCGGACAAACCCGGCCGCATACGGCGGGTAGTGCGCTGGTTTCCTTCAGAGTCTTAGCTGCCTCCAGGAAGTCGCCCTTCTCTATCTGCTTTACGAATGTAGGTATGTTGATGCTAACCGGACATCCGTTCATACAGGTGGGATTGGGGCAGTCCAGGCAACGTTGGGCTTCCATCATGGCCTGCTCGGCTGTCAATCCCAGGTTTACCTCTTCTTTATTGTGGCTGCGGTATTCCGGATCCAGTTCATTCATGTGAACACGGGGAATATCCGTTCTTTCTTTATTCTTTTTGCTTTTGCGTAGCTCTTCTCTCCATGATTGGGCACGACGGGCTGCAATAATTTCTTCGATTGTCATAGTAGCCTACTTAATTTTATTTTTTACCAAGACCATTATATGCACCCAGGCGCATTATCATCTCATCAAAATCTACCTGATGGGCATCAAACTCCGGACCGTCAACACAAACAAACTTTGTTTTGCCTCCGATCGAAACCCTGCATGCACCACACATGCCGGTACCATCCACCATGATGGTATTTAAAGACGCAACGGTAGGAATGTTGTACTTCTTGGTAAGTAATGATACGAACTTCATCATGATAGCCGGACCGATTGTAACGCAAAGGTTTACCTCCTCGCGGTTTATCACCTCTTCGATACCGTTGGTAACAAGTCCCTTTTTCCCGTAAGAACCATCATCGGTCATTACAATCACTTCGTCGGAATTGGCTTTCATCTGTTCTTCCAGAATAACCAGATCCTTGCTTCTTGCGGCCAAAACAACAATTACCCTGTTGCCTGCCTTGTGCATTGCCTCAACAATGGGCAGAAGGGGCGCACAACCCACTCCTCCGCCGGCACATACAACGGTTCCCACCTTTTCGATGTGGGTAGCCCGACCAAGGGGACCAACCAGGTCGGTAATGTAATCTCCTTCGTTTAATTCGCATAGCTTGCGTGAAGATTCGCCTACCGTTTGTATAACCAGGGTGATCGTACCCTTTTCGGTGTCTGCAGCAGCAATGGTAAGCGGAATACGTTCTCCCGTTTTTCCCACTTTGACAATCACAAAGTGACCTGCCTTGCGTGAACGAGCGATCAATGGGGCTTCAACTTCCAGTTTTACCACATTGGCAGAAAAATGCTCTTTACTTACAATTTTGTTCATTAAGAAAGTTCTAATTGATAGTCTGTGTTTGTATATTTTTGGCAAAAATACGCAAAATCTACGTATTTGACAGTCATTTGATAAAATAATTGACGTTATTCAAACAAACCTTCATCTCTTACCAACATAAGGATGGCAGAATGCGGTACAATCAGATAGGCTTCGTCGTCGAAAAAGATTTCGTAGGCAGCGTTCTGAAGGTAGACGGCCAAATCTCCCTCTTTTGCCTGCAGGGGAAGGTATTGTACCCCTTCTTCCTTTTTCTTTTGCCAGACTTCATGCTCTTCGGAGGTAGACGGTAACGGATATCCCGGTCCGGCTTTGATAATGTAGCCGCTTTGTATCTTTTCTCCCTGCTGTACCGATGGGGGAAGGTACAGACCTGTCTTCGTCTGACTCTGAGGATTCTTAGGTTTAATCAAGACTTTGTCTCCAACCATAAGTAACTTATTCAAATCTTTCTGATCTATTGAAAGTTGCATACCTGAACTATTTACTGTTTACAGGGTACAAAGATACAGGCCTGCAGCCAATAAATCAATTTCTTTTTATTTTTTTGATCTGGAAGAAAAGAAACAACCAGGCCGTAAGGGCTGCTATTACGTCTGATACCGGCGATGCCAGCCATACACCGTCCAGTCCGAAATAATCGGGTAACAGGAGCAGAGCCGGAATAAGGAACAGACATTGCCTGCTGATACTCTGCACCATGGATATCCAGGCCATCCCGATGCTCTGAAAGAACTGGGCGATTACAACCTGCGAACCTACAACCAAAAAGGCCATGAGCGACAACCGCAGGGCATTGGATGAGATGGAAAGCATGAGCGGATCGTTCGTAAATGCCCTCACGATGAGGTGAGGGAAGAACCAGCTGCCGATAAATCCGATTCCGGTAACCGCAGTGGCAATCAAAATAACCAGACGAAGGGTCTTCATCACCCGGTCCATGTTGCCGGCTCCGTAATTAAATCCCACAATGGGCTGCATGCCTTGCGATAATCCCAGAATGAACATCATCAGCAGCAGGGCAAAACTGGTTATAATACCGTTGGCTCCCACAGCATAATCTCCTCCATGGGTCTTTAAGGCATTAATCATCAGTACATTCACCATGCTTCCGGCCAGCTGCATGGCAAAAGGAGACATCCCGATACTTACAATTGCCAGTACAATAGGGAGCTTAAGTTTGAAGTACTTGCGATGAAAACGTACAATGCTGTCTTTCTGTAAGAAATGATTCAGAACGAACAGAGCACTTGCCGCCATGGATATAACCGTTGCAATGGCTGCCCCCCGGATACCCATGCCGAATCCGAAAATAAAAATAGGATCCAGCACAACGTTCAGGATGGCACCGATAAGCATGGTGACCATGGCCTTGCGCGGATAACCGGATGCACGCATGATGGCATTATATCCAAAGCTGAACGTAGCCAGCAGATTGCCCGGAATGGTTATATAGAGATAATCCATGGCGTAAGGGATGGTCTGTTCGCTGCCTCCGAACCAGATAAGAAGTTCTTTTAAAAACGACAGAGACGCAATGACGGAGAAGGAGGTCAGTATCAGGGTAAGCATCAGGGCGTTTCCCAAAACATTCTCGGCTTTGTCCACCTCTCTTTTTCCCAGATGGATGGAAATACGGGCAGAGCTTCCGGCTCCTACCAACATACCGAATGCCTGCAGGAAAAGAAGGATCGGGAAGGTGAGTGCCAACCCCGAGAGAGCCAGAGCGCCTACCCCCTGACCGATATAGATACGGTCTACGATATTATACAGGGCATTCACCAGGGTGCCGATTACAGCCGGAACCGCATAATGATAGAGCAGTTTGGGTATTTTCTCGTTAGCCAGCCGGGCTGTTATTGCGTTATCCATAGGGATTCATTCGGATTGATTTGGAACAATGTCAGAGTACCTCCAGCATCTCGGCAATATTCGTTGCCGTTTTTACCTCTCCCGACGGGAGACGGATTTCAATGCGATGGGGATTGGTGCAAATAATATGCGGACATCCCTCCTGAGGTGCCGTAGGCCGGTATCCATTCCGGATCAGGGCATTGCCCGCCCAGTAGCTGGTAACCATTTCGCCTTCAATCCCAATGGGGGTTGTGTTGGCTTGTACCTGCAATTTGCCGGTGGTTGCATCAAAGGCTATCTCCTCTTTGCCAAAGAAAGAGGCAAAATGGCCCGATAAGATGAGGTCTTCGGGTGTGCCGCTGATAATGGGCTTCCCTTTGGCCTGCAGCCAGATGCAATCGCCCATCTGAATGGCCAGATCCAGGTCGTGGGTTGATAATAATATGGCCTTGTGCTGCTCGCGCGCCAGCTTGCGGAGCAACACCATTGTCTCGATGCGGCTGGTCACATCCAGGAAAGCCGTTGGCTCGTCGAGGAGGATAAGCGGACATTGCTGAGCCAGTGCCTTGGCGATCATGGCCTTCTGCCGTTCACCGTCGCTCAATTCCGACACATAGTTTTTTGCCTTGTGACTAATCCCCGCAGCTTCCAGCGACTGTCTGATGATTTCGTGGTCCTTCTTCTTCAGTTGGCCGAAGAAACCCGTGTAGGGATGTCGGCCCAACGAAACCAGTTCGTAAACCGTAATACCTCCGGCATTGGTCTTTTCCGTAAGAACCACCCCAACCGTAAGAGAAAACAGCCGCTGCGAATAATCGGTCAGCGGTTTACCTTGCAGATGGATACTTCCGGCCAGCGGCTTCTGGAAACCACAAAGCGTCCGCAGCAACGTAGACTTTCCCGCACCGTTCAATCCCAGCAGGCAGGTCACCTCCCCGGGCTTCAGCGAAAGCTGAAGCCCCTCGTTGACGAGCTTCTTTTTCTTGCCTTTCAGTAAATACCCGATCTCCAGATCGAACGTCTCTATCGCAGGGATATAATTCATAGTCACTTAGTTGAAGTATTGAATGTTTTTGCGGTTCATGATAACATAAATAATAACGGGTGCCCCGATGAGGGGAGTCACCGCATTGAGCGGTAAGATACCGTTCCCTCCCGGGAGGACCATTACAATGTTACACAGCAACGCAACGCAGCTACCCGTCAGCAATGTAACAGGCAACAATAGCTTATGGTTGGAAGAACCGAGCAATAACCGGGCAATATGCGGTACTGCCAGTCCGATAAAGGAAATGGGTCCACAGAAAGCAGTGGCCGTAGCAGTAAGAATACCGGTACAAAGCAGAATCAAAACCCGGGTCCGCTTTACCTTTATGCCCAGGTTGGCGGCATACATCTCTCCCAAAAGGAGTGCGTTCAACGGCTTGATCAACAGTATGGAAAGGAGTAAACCCACCAGCGAACAGGTTGTGAAAAAGGGTAACTGCTGACTGGATACTCCCGAAAAGTCACCCATACCCCACATCACAAAGGCATGCACCTTGTCGGTCGACGCATAGTAATTGAGGATTGAGATCAGCGAAGAGGCCATATATCCCACCATGATTCCGATAATGAGCAACATAACATTGCTCTTCACTTTGGTGGAAAAGAAGATGATGATGCCAAGGATGAGGCATGCTCCGGCAAAGGCGGCCACCACAATAGCCAGATAGCCGCTCATGGGGAGTGAATTTACCATATTGAGGGTGCCTCCAAAGTAAAGCATCACCGCTGCAACACCCAGGTTTGCTCCGTCGCTGATACCTAAAATGGAGGGTCCGGCCAGGGGATTCTTAAACAAGGTTTGCAGAAGCAGTCCGCTTACCGCAAGCGAAGCCCCTGTAAGTAAGGCCGTAACAGCCTGCGGGAGGCGTGAATTCAACAGAATCTGCCTCCACGATTCCTTTACGGTTTCATTTCCCATTAAAATATCGGCCACGGCATCCAAAGGGATGGATACGGCACCATACACCAGACTCCCGGCAAAGAGCAGTACCAGGCAGATGCTTAGCCATACATATATAGAAAGAGATTGTTTGTTCATTTTGCAAAGGTATAAATATGTTGTAAAAGTGCCCGATTTGTAGACGCAAACTTATCGGGAAGGAATGTGTGTTATTCATTCAATTAATGAGTATCTGAATCAGTATGCTATCTTTCAGATATCTTATCAGATAAGAATCTGCTGTTTGTGTTTCCGCAAACGTTTGCAGAACATTTTTAGATTAATTAATATTTGTAAAACAAAAAATGTTAAATATTATCCTTATGTTTACAACGTTTAATATTCTCAATAAGAAGAAATCAGTATTTAGTTTTATTGTTAACCTAAAAAAAATGTATTATGCAACGAAAGAAAGCATTAAGTTCTTTCAGACATTGGAGAGTAGGAATACTTTCTGTGTTGATTTCCTTTTGCATGACTGCCGCTTTTGCTCAGCAAAGCACTGTTAAGGGAAAAGTTTTAGATGAAACAGGCCAACCCATTATCGGAGCCAATGTTGTAGAAAAAGGTACCACCAACGGTACAATCACAGATCTGGATGGAAATTTTACACTAACAGTTCCCAATGCACAACGATCTGTACTTCAGTTCTCATTTATCGGTTACACCACACTGGAAGAAACAGTGAAAGGACGTACCAGCATCAATGCGAATTTATCACCATCCGTAGTAAACTTAGGTGAAGTAGTGGCTATCGGTTACGGTACGCAGACCCGTAAGGAAATTACCGGTTCTGTGGCCAACGTAACGGAAGAGAGCTTCAACAAAGGGGTTACGCGCGATGCAACCGACTTGTTGCAAGGTAAGGTTGCCGGTTTGGTTATTACTTCCGGTTCCGGTGATGTTACAAGAGGTAACACCATGCGTTTGCGTGGTACTTCCACCCTGCAGAACGACCAGGGTCCGCTTATCGTTATCGACGGTGTACCGGGTGGCGACATGTCGACGGTTTCTCCTTCCGATATCGAGTCTATCTCTGTACTTAAGGATGCTTCCTCGGCTGCTATCTATGGTTCTCGTTCGGCCGGTGGTGTTGTACTTATTACTACCAAACGTGGTTCAGGATCCAAGACTATGATCTCGTACGACGGTTATGTAGCTATGGATCAGATGGCTAATAAGCCCGATCTTATGAATGCCGACCAGTGGCGTGCGTATGCAAACAGCAAGAGTCTGGATACCTCTACTTACGATTTGTATGGTGCCGATACCGATTGGTTCGACGAAATGACCCGTACCGGTATTTCTCAGAATCACAGTGTATCCATGTCCGGCGGTGGTTCCAAGAGTAACTATCGCGCCTCCTTCTCTTACCTGGATCGCAACGGTATCATGCGCGACAATGCCATGGAAAGATACAGCTTCCGTTTCCAGTTCTCTCAGCGTGCCATCAACGACCGTTTGAAAATCGGATTGACCGGTTCGGCAACACTTACGGATAACCAGGTTCCCAACGGTGATAACTTCGTGCTGGCTTACAGTATGTTGCCTGTATATCCTGTATTTAATGCAGACGGAACCTATTTTACCAAAGTAAACAAGGAATACGACCAGGGTAACCCGGTTCAGAACCAGGATTTGAATACCATGAAGAATAAAATGAATTATTTCTATGCAAACGGAGATGTTCAATTCTTATTGATGGAAGGTTTGAATGTGAAGGCTAACTTGTACAAGAGCCGCTTTAACGGCGAATTCAGTCAGTATACACATTCTGCTACATCTATGGGATACAAGGACCAGGGTTTTGCCAAGAAGCAGAACCGCGCCTGGGATCGTAGCCTGATGGAGTGGACGGCCGATTACAACCGTACGTTGGGTGACAATGAAGAGCATAAGGTAAACGGTTTGATTGGTTACTCATGGGAAGAAAACGAATATTCCATGTTCCATGCCCAGAACCGTAACTTTGTTAACGACGATTTGCAGTACAATAACCTGCAATCCGGTCAGGGTCTGAAACAGGGTGACGTACAGTCGGAACGCAACCAGTATCGTCTGATCTCTTTGTTTGCCAGAGCAAACTATAGCTACAAAGAACGTTATATGATTACTGCTACAGTACGTCGAGACGGTTCGTCTAAGTTCGGAGCCAACAATAAATGGGGTACATTCCCTTCGGCTTCTGCAGCTTGGGGAATCTCTGAAGAGGCTTTCATGGAAGATGTTAAATGGGTGGACGACCTTAAGCTGCGTGCCGGTTACGGTGTAACTGGTAACCAGGATGGACTTCAGCCATATAAAACGTTGCAATTATACGGTGCCGACGGTCAGTACTATAATAACGGAAGCTGGCTTACTGCCTACAAGATCAACCAGAATGCCAACCCGGATCTGAAGTGGGAATCTACCGCCATGTTAAATGTGGGTGTCGATTTCACTTTGTTCAACGGTCGCCTGGGTGGTACTTTGGAGTGGTACGACAAGCGTACTTCGGATATGCTTTATACCTACAGCGTTCCAACTCCTCCGTATGTTTACGGTTCAATGATGGCCAACGTGGGTGATATGTCCAACAAGGGTATCGAATTGTTACTTAATATCGGTGTTATCCGTAAGAAAGATTTTAACTGGAACATGTCTGTAAACTTGTCACATAACAAAAACGAGATTACCAAACTATCCAGCGAGATTTATACTACCAACCGTATCTATACCGGTGATCCATGGATTCGCGGTGGTTCGGGAACAACCTCACACGTAATTGAAGAAGGTCGTCCGGTAGGACAGTTCTTTATGCTTAAATGCAACGGTATCGACGAAAACGGTAAATATGTTTTTGAAGATGTTAATGGAGACGGACAGATTTCGGAAGACGACCGTACTTATGTAGGTAGCGCTCAGCCCGACCTTACTTTCGGTATCAACAATTCGTTTACATTGAAGAACTGGGATTTAAGTTTCTTCCTTCGCGGAACAATCGGAAACGATGTATTGAACGGTCCTCGTATGGCTTACGGAACATCGGCTTACCTTATTGGAACAAACGCATTGGATGATCCATTGATTTACGACCTGAAAGAATCTCCACGTATTTGTTCATACTACCTGGAAGATGCCTCTTTTGTACGTCTGGATAACCTTTCTTTGGGTTATACGTTCAATACGAAGAATGTGAATTGGCTGGATAAGGCCCGTGTATATGTTGCTGCACAGAATCTGTTTGTAATAACTGGCTATAAGGGCTTGGATCCTGAAGTGGAAATTGTTCGTTCTGGTCAGTCTGCCGAAGCAGCCGGTTTATCACCGGGTCTCGAACCAAGACAGTTCTTCCCTAAAGCAAGAACATTTACGTTAGGTGTAAATCTTACTTTCTAAATCTTTAAATTCGCTTATTATGAAAAGAAAATCAATTATATCAATACTGACCGGAACTGTTCTGTTGTGTTCCATGCCATCGTGTATGGACCTGGATGAAACGGTTTACGATAAGGTGCAGGCCGATAAGTTTGGCAAAACCGATGCGGAGATAAACTCAATCATCGCCCCTATCTATAAGACACTTAAAAAAGCATGGCCCAACGCCTATTTCTACATGACGGAATGCTCGGGCGATATGGCTATAACACCTACCCGTAAGGGTGGCGACTGGTGGGATAACGGTGCTTATAAAGATTTACATATGCACACCTGGACTCCCAACACGGGTACCATCAAGGATGGTTGGAACGATGCTATGCAGAGTATTTCTACCTGTAACCAGGTATACAGTATTATTGAGGCATCGCCAAGTATGACGGATGAGGCCCGCACTCGTACCCTGGCGGAAATCCGCGGAATCAGGGCCTATTGGTACTATATGCTGATAGACAACTTTGGAAACGTTCCTTTGGTGACCGATTTTAGCGATACCGAACTTCCGGCTACCAAGTCAAGAAAAGAGGTGTACGATTTCGTGGTTAAAGAGCTGACCGAGATTAAAGATAAATTACGCGACGATGTAACCGGTGCCAGCTATGGTAAATTTACCAAGGGTGCTGCCTATACATTACTTGCCAAGATGTACCTGAATGCGCAGGTGTGGACAGGAACTCCCAACTGGCAGGGTGTGATTGATGCTTGTAACGAGGTTATGAAGCTCGATTATATTATCGAACCGGATTGGAAACAGAGTTTTATCGTCAACAACCAGAACTCCAAGGAGATCATTCTTCCAATCTGTTTTGGTCGTGCCGATGGTGGAAATACGATGCATTACCGTACCCTTCACTACCTTGATCCTATTGCTTTGGGTATGACGGTAGGTACATGGAACGGTGTTTGTGCTCAACCGGATTATGTGAAGGCGTTCGACGATGCCGACAAGCGTAAAGTGGGTTCATTCCTGATGGGTGAAATGAAAGACCCGGCTACCGGTAAAGTACTTATGACTGCTCACAACCGTCCGCTTAACCATACAATAGACCTTACCCTGATTCCGGGAACGGAACGTGGTGGTACAACCTGGGGTGATGTAAACCAGGAAGATGGTGCACGTGTTAACAAATGGGAATATGAAGTGGGATTGGCTGCATCCGACCAGGAAAACGATTTCGCTATTTTCCGTTTGGCTGATGTATACCTGATGAAAGCCGAGGCTTTGGTACGCGCCGGTCAGGATAACGCAGAAGCAACCCGTCTGGTTAATATTATCAGAACACGTGGTTTCGGTAACACAAACCATAATTACACATCTGTAACGTTGGATAACATCCGTATGGAACGTAAGTTCGAGTTGGCATGGGAGATGTACAGCCGTCAGGATAACATCCGCTTCGGTACATTCCTGGATGCCCGGTTCCTTAAAACAAAATCGGACGAATACCGCAAACTGTTCTGTATCCCTCAGGATGCATGGCAGACAAACAACAAGCTGGTTCAGAATCCGGGTTATCCCGCATTTGCTAAATAATCAGTCTCGTATAAAAAAAGAAAGGCGCTCTGTTTTAAGGGCGCCTTTTTTATTGATACTAAACTTACATGGAGAGTCTAAACTCCGTAAAATTGGCATGAATGTACAGAAGCAAAACAATCAGTTCCATGAAGTGATACATGCAACTGTAATACACTTTGATTACCGGAACTTTACCTGAATCCCTTGGTCTGTTGTAGCCGCATGCTGTATATCGTAGGGATTTACGTCCACTTCGCCCTTTACCAGTTCCGGAATATTGTAAGAATAAAGCAGGAAGTTGTAGTGATCCGGATCCTGTTGAGGAAGCAGAAAAGGTTTAGAGGTTGTTCCATCTTCGTCTACATGCACCAGATAGGGAAGCGTATAAACGCCGTTTTCGCGGCGACTGCTTACTACGAACCAACGGCTGTTGCTGCTCCAGCTATGATAGCTTTCGGTATCCTCACTGTTAACCTGTCCCATCTCCGTTTGCCTGCCCGATCGGAGGTCTATCATCCGTATCTCGGCATCCTTGTGCCAGATCGGAAACTGACCGTAAGCTGTTTCCGTATATATCATAAAGTTCCCGTCGGGAGACATGCGGGGGAAGGATACACTGATGGAGTCGGCATGTACCAGGGTGTCTACCTGCGAACCGATGGTTCCGTTGGCAGCATCGAAGGGTACCCTGCACAGACTGTACCGAAGCTGGTTGTACTTTTCGGGCATCTTCAGGGCAGGGGCCGAACAGAAATAGAGCCACTTGCCGTCGGCCGAGAATGAGGGGAAGGTCTCGTAGGCATCCTTGGTAATAAGCGACGACTTAGATAGAATCTCTTTTTGGGAAACATCATACACCACCACATCCGATTCGGCATCGAATACCTCCATCTTTTTACCCGGAACAGCATGAAAAAATTGCCGGATCGTGTTTACAGACGACGCGATGTATCTGCCCGAAGGGTGCCAATAGGGGTAGGTGAGGTTACTTACAGTCTGATCTGTTTTGGTCTTCAGTTTCTCAATCTCACCATCGGATACGATGTAAGTACCCCCATTGTCGGCACGCATATGAAACATCATCCGGTCGGGATTCCCGTTGCAGAACGAGTGACAGTTCACGCAGTTGTAGCCCATTAGCTTATTCTCGATGACAGGCTTTTCGTGGAATGTCTCCAGATTACGCTGATAAATCCCAACAATATGCCATTTCTCGTATCCCGGCTCGATGAGGCGGTAAACCATATAGGGGTCTATAGTATCCTTGCTGACATAGATGGCAAATTTCTTCCAGGTGGTCCACTGCTGTTTGGAACGGGCGGAGACTTCAATCCACAGCGAATCGCCGGTACATGCCTGCAACAGGTTGTGCCAGTCAGCCATGTCAAACTGCACTTTGTGGGAGCCAAAACATTCCATCTGCCTGCTTTGATCCCTGTTGGTAACCTTTACATAACTTTTGTCGTATACGGCATCTAACTTGAAATTAAGCGGTGCCATATTGGAGGGTACCGATACTCCGGTATAATCGGGGTACAGATCCGGATAACGGCTCTCTGTTACGGCATTTTCGGGATAGCTTTTTTGAAGCGAGTTACCAATCAACAGTCCAGCCGACAGCACAACAACGACCGATCCGGCAAGTATAACGTGGCGTGTTTTCATTCTTTTCATCCTTAGTTCCTTTGAGGAGTTTCTTCAAACTGAGCGTAATAGTAATATGTATTCCCGAATTCCTGCTGAAGCGCTTTGGGACCGTTGCCTGCCACACTGCAGAATTTGATAAACCGTTCGTATACGGTCCGGTCAATTCCATACGAGCTGAAAGCTTCGGGGTTAGACTCCACCGTAGCATAATAAATACAGATCGCCTCCTGATAATGGATGGGAAGTATTGTGTACAGACTTTGGGCCGACTGCATATATTGCATAAAAGCGGTCAGGTCCTTGTATAAAAGCAGGTACGACAGAGCATATTCCAGCGCCGGCCGGTTGTCGGGATGATCGTCCAACAGATAGCCCAGGGCATTGGGTAATGCCTTAGCAGGATCAAACGGATTGTCGGTCACCACATTCACCTTCCGCTTTTCGGTAATCCAGGGAGTTTTTACGGCGGTATCCTCTTTTAGCAACGCCCGCATCTTACGGGCCCAATCCCGGTAAAACAATGTATTTTCGAGGATGGTGATGTACTTCTGCGCAGCACCGTACTCCTCATTCACAAGATACGTTTCAACCAAGCGCGTCATCAGTCGGCTTTGCACCCTTCGTTCCGAACTCAGCACCCCCACGAAGGCATAACGCTGCGAACTGTTGATATGCCCTATTTGCCAGGCCACCTCACTGGCAGCAATCAGATCCAGTCGGGTTACCGGATCCTGCGGAATAAGTCCGGATACCCCCGCCTGCGGGAAATCAAACTGCCGGTTACCCAACTGATTGGTATGCGACAAAGCCAGGTTGAGGTAAACCAGCGCATTGAGATCCTTTACCGGATGTTTTCCTGCATGGTCTATAATCTTTTGCCAGTTGCCTGTACGTGCATAGTAATCGTAGCGGTAGGTCTGCTCGATGGGGCGGCCTCCATACAGTATACCTAATGCGATACCACCGATAAGAAGCATATAACACAATAGCCGACTGTACTTGAAGCCGGACTGCCATTTCCGTAATCCATACAGCAGAATGGAAAGGAGTGGGAGTGAGCATCCGATTATACGGAACGACAACGGCTGAGGATATTCGGGATGGTACAGGTAACGGCTAAAGAAAGCCTCCTCCATGGGAACCACAAACAGGGTACGCATGGCAAGAAGAGGCAGCAGCAGAGCAAATGCAAGATAAGCCAGTGCCGTGACAAATTTCTGTTTATTACCTGGCTTGCTGATTTCGTAAAATCCCATCAGGCACGCTGCCAGCAGATGAGCCGGAGCAGCCAGCAGATAACAAGCCGTCAGCAACCCCGCAGCCAACAGAAAACGCCGGTAACCGGCAAGCGAATACGTGTAACCCAGAGCAACTACCAATCCTGTGAGCAGGGATATTGGCACACTTAGCGATTCGGGTGGGAATATCCAGAAAAGGAAGCCCGGAACAAGGCACCACAAGGCAGAAAAAAGGTATCCGCACCTTCTGTAAAACAGAAGGGCGGATACCGTTATAAGTCCTGATACGAGGGCCAGAATAGCCGGAGCAACATGAGGCAGCACAAAAAACTGCATCAAAGCCCCGTTCAGATATTCGGTAAATCCCCCGGGTGTATGAATCAAATCCGTAAAATAGGCATTGGTGTACAGAAACAATACAAACTGTTCCATAAAGTGATACCAGTACCTGTAATGCAGGTCGAAATACAAAAAGCTGCCTGCAACAAACAATCCGATCAGAATAAGGTTATCAAAGCGATGTGGTTTCATGTAAAATCAACTTGTTTATGCGCCACCTCCTTCGGTGCTTTGTCCGGATCCTCCGGATTTCATGTCGTCGTTGGAAATACCGCGCTTAACTTTCTTAATGGCACTCTTCAAATCTCCGAAACGCCAGGAAACATTCACATAAAAGCTACGTCCGGTCATCCGGTTGATATTCTGTCTGTAAAAGTTTGCATCCTGGGTGGTCGACTTCATCTCTTTTGTCTTCCACAACGGATCCTGACACGACAAAGATACGGTAAGTTTCTTTTTTAAGAAATCTTTGTTAAGAGTAATTCCGGTATAATAAAACGCAGACGATTTTCCCTGCAGCTGAATACGCGGAGCATAGTAACCACCGTTCAGGTTGATACGGAAATCCTTAGGCATCGTGTACTGGATACCGGCAAAAGCCTGGTAGTTGAAACCACTGTTATTCCCCCAGTTTTCACTTTTCATATCCCGGTAGTCCATTCCCCCGTTCAGGTAAACACGGAACACACTTACCGGATTCCAGCTGCCGTAAAGATAGAGACCGATGTTTCGGTTCTTACCGATATTGTCGTAGGTAGTCTGCGTAACTCCGGGTTTATCGGGAGCAATGAAGGTATATTGTTCGATACCGTTGTTAACAAAAGAGTAGTTAACGCTGGCATTCACATTTAATTTCTGTGTGAACATGCTATAGTTGAAGGAGATGTTGTGACTCTTCTCCGCATCAAGCTCCGTATTACCGTAGCTTATATTCAACGGGTCGGTAGTGTTTACATAGGGGTTCAGGTACCAGATACCCGGACGCTGAATACGCATGTTGTAACCCAGACGGATATTCTGACTCATATTAACCTGGTACGACAAGGTAGCCGAGGGAACCAAATCAAAATAGTCGGCATTAAACTCATTGTCGCCCTTCACCTTCAGGCTGGTACCTTCGGCACGCAGACCCGCTTTGAATGCTACTTTTTTAAACTTCAGGTTATACCCTCCGTAACCGGAATAGATATGCTGGGTATGGTTAAAGTCGGCATTGATGTCGGTTACCGGCAGGTCGTTGATAAAACGTTCGGTTTCACTGTCGCTCTGACGGAGAATATACTTGGCTCCTACCTCGAGGGACTGGGTTTTGCTAAGCGGACGAGTATAGTCTACCTGTCCGGTATGCTCGCTGGTGGAAGCATCGTTGTTTGTACGTTCCAGGCGGTCGTTGTAGTTCAGAATACCATCTATTTCGGTATTGTTACTGCTTCCGTTGGGAGAATCATTGTACTTATATGAAATGGTAAGCAATTCATCCTTCAGGGAGGTAGAGTGCTGGAAGTCCAGGTTCAACTCGTTGCCGCCGTAGGTGTACCTTGCATTGCTGTTACGGGTAAACTGATATACAGGATCCTCGTCAGCATTGCGCATCAGTTCGTTGGTTTCCGACAAACTGCGTGAGCGTCCGGCATAACGGTTGGCCGAAAGGCTAAGCAAGTTCAACGTATCGATTTCGTAGCTTAGCTCGAGGTATCCGTACTGACCGGGACCTTTATTCTTCGATTTACCATCTTGCGTAAGGTACTTCATCTCGTTGCTGTTAAAGTTCTCGCGATACGAGTTATAGTCGTTATACGGACTGTTGCGGTAATGATAGTTATAATTGCCTGTTATCCCCAGTTTTCCAATCTTGGCGGTAACGTAGGCACCTCCGCCAATGGTACCTGTTGAGCTTCCGCTTGCACGTACGGTTCCGGTGTATCCCTGCAGCGCACTTTTTGTGATGATGTTGATAATACCCCCAACCCCTTCGGCATCGTATTTGGCACCGGGTTCGGTTATCACTTCAATATTTTTTACAGAATTGGCCGGCATACTTTTCAAGACATCGCCCGGGTTGTTCGAAATCAGATTGGATGGCTTACCATTCATGTAGATTTTAAAGTTACCCGATCCTTTCAGCTGAATCTTGTCATCGCCGTCCACCGTAACCATCGGAACCTTGCGAAGCATATCCAGCGTGGTGCTGGTTACAGCCTCGGGGTCTTCATCCAGGTTGTAGGTAATCTTGTCTACCTCCACCTTTACCAAAGGCTTTTGGGCGGTAACGGTAATTTCGCCCAACCGCTTTGTGTCTTCGGTCATGTACAACTTGCCCAGGTCCATCTTTTTCTTAGCCTCGGTAAGGGTGAACTGTGTTTTGGTGGTAGCCTTGCCGATCGATTGCATGGTGATGATGTAAGTGCCGGGTGTTTTCAATACGGTTTCAAACTTTCCGTCTATGTCGCAAGCCAGTAGCTTTTCCGCCTTATGGGGCGTGCTGCTAACAGCGATCGACAGAGTTGCATAGGGCACGGTTTCATTTGTAAGGGAATCGACTACCTGTCCTTTTATGGAGTAGGGAGAGTTAACATCCGATTGTGCCTGGGCTAACAACGGAATAAGTAGAGTCGTCAAAAAACAAAGGATTAATTTTTTCATTTAAAATAATAAATAAGGTGAATACTGGGTCTGCGAACTTATAAATTCATTTTTTGGCAAATATACGACGATTAACTAGTGTGTACCTATTATTTCGGTTAAAGAAGGCTAACGTTTTGCTTAGATTAGTTATTATTCATTATCAAATCTTTTATTTTCTATAGTAAGTATTAAGAAAACGTAAATACGCTTTTCTTTTTATTTCCTATATTTGTTGTTTAACCACTAAAATCAAATCCCTATGAAGCTGTATGTTCTAATCTTTATGGCGTGTTGTTTTTCTATCGGTCTTTCTGCTCAGGGCCTGGAAGAAATAAAGTTACTTACACCCGATAAAACCAGGGGTAGCTCCATGATGCAGGCTTTTGCCAACAGGCATTCAGACCGTGTTTTTGCCAATAAAAAATTATCTGTTAAAGATCTTTCGGACCTTTTGTGGGCCGCCAATGGTGTAAACAGGGCCGATAAAGGGATGCGTACCGCACCTTCGGCATTAAATAAGCAAGACATCGACGTGTATGTGGTCCTTGCCGAAGGAGCCTATCTGTACGATGCCAAGGCGCACACCCTTAAGCCTGTGGCCAAGGGAGATTACAGACCCTTGCTGGCCGGAGGGCAGGATTTCGTGAATAAGGCACCTGCCTGTCTGTTGTTAGTTTCGGATTTATCCCGTTTTGGCGAAGAGAAGGAGTACACCCGGATGATGGCTGCAATGGATGCCGGTATAGTTTCGCAAAACATCAACCTGTTTTGTGCCGGAGCCGGACTAAGCACCGTACCCCGTGCATCTATGGATCAGGCCGGACTACGAAAAGCCCTCAAATTAAAGGACTCTCAAATCCCGTTGATGAATAATCCCGTTGGTTATCCGGTTAAATAACACCTTATAAAGTACTGTCTTTACCCGCCAGCAAATGAATAATTGCCGGCAAACTAAAAACTGCACAATCTGTTGTGCAGTTTTTCTCATTTCTGCTTGTTAGATAGTGCAATAACAGCTATATCTTTCAAAACCCCTTGGAATACCCTACCTTGTGTGTGAGGCTATTTTATCTCCATCCCCTTACAGAACGTGGACTAAACCGTCGTATACCTTTATCTTTATTTTTTTTATAAAAAAAACTTGCAAAAAAGTTTGACGAATAAATATTATTGTATCTTTGTCATATAGAAATAGTACAATATACATATAATATAATACATAAGCATATGATCAAGTTCTTATTAGATTATTCCAGTGGTGTTCCTGTATACCGTCAGATTATTGATCAGATTCGATTTGGGATAGCATCCGGTCAGCTTAAACTGGGCGAGCAACTACCTACAGTAAGAGCGCTGGCTGTAGAGTTGAAGGTAAACCTCAATACGGTATCCAAAGCATATAAAGAATTAGAGATAAAGAATATTTTAGAGACACAGCAAGGCTCTGGAACCTTCATCAATCAGACAGATCATGTGGTACTAGAGAATGAAAGGGAAGATAAACTAAAGGAGATTTGCGTACAGTTTTCTTCGGTTGCACTTAGTTACGGTTTTAGCCTTAATGAAATTATACAGGAATTAAAGAATATCGAAACTTCTAAAAATCAAAAAGTATGACAACAAATGAAAAAATCAATGGATGGGTAAATCCTATCTCACTAATCACCTTGCTGATATTACTTATCGTATCGGCCGTTTTGTTTATCACGCAAATAGTAAATATTCCGGTTTTGCTATTTCTGATCTCTTTTTCCGTGTTATTCGCTTCCTCCATACGGATAGCCGACCAATGGGAACGGGCTGTGGTGTTACGTATGGGAAAATACAAAGGTTTAAAAGGTCCCGGTCCGTTTATGATTATCCCTATTATAGATAGCGTATCCACCTATATAGATCAGCGGGTACGGGTAAGCGCTTTTAAAGCGGAACAAACATTGACAAAAGATACGGTACCGGTAAATGTAGATGCTGTTGTTTACTGGACAGTCTGGGATGTAGAAAAAGCCGCTTTGGAGGTACAGGAATATCAAAAAGCGATTGAGCATATTACTCAAACAGGCTTGAGAGATACAATCGGTAAACACGAATTATCAGCCCTATTACAGGAGCGGGATAAAATAGCCGAAGATTTGCAACTGGTTTTAGACAAAAATACCAGTCCCTGGGGTATCACCTGTCAAACGGTTGGTATCAACGACATTGCTATACCTCAGGCCTTGGCCGATGCTATGAGTAAAGAAGCCCAGGCCGAGCGTGAAAGAAGAGCCCGCGTAATATTAGGAACAGCCGAGACTGAGATTGCGGAGAAATTTGAACAAGCAAGCAAAAGGTATACAGATAATCCTGTTGCATTACATCTTAGAGGTATGAATATGCTTTACGAAGGTTTAAAAGAAAAAGGCTCTATGGTAATTGTACCTAGTTCGGCCTTAGATACGATGAATCTGGGAGCTATGGGCGGATTAGTCTCACTTGCAAAAAACAACGAGGAATTATTGGGTAAATAATTAAATCCCATTCAATTAAATACTCTGCCACCTGTTATTTCGTGGCAGAGTAGTGTAAACTCTACTAATAATCTTCTGCCTATTTTAATTTACGGAATATCTCGGGCATGGCCGAAGGATTCATAGGAGTCATATCCACCAGATCGAGATGTTTCACCATATGGAGCGTGCCTTGCTTGTAGGTCTGGAAATGCTTTGTACCGATATGGTGCCGGTAAGCCTCCTGACTGGCATAAATCTCGAGGATGCGTATCTGGCACGAGTCGCGCTTCTGAATCATGGGATAGATGGCAATTACTCCGGGCTCTTCTTTCACGGAGGTAGCCCCCACATTAAGAGCAAACTCCAGGTATTCGTCCAGGTACTGAGGATATACCTCTATTTCCGAAATACGCACCAGCATATCTTTATCCGATTGCGCTGTTACTGCTGTTATGGTAAGCATAATAGTTCCTATTACAAGAATAATCTTATTTTTAATCATATAATTTTATATTACTTGATATAGTTCAATTACTTTATTGTAAACGCCACCCTTCCGCTTTACCAATTCAGAATTGTCTATTAATGGTTAGGATGCATATACAATATCCGTTTCATTTATTCAGCATTAGCTAATTTGTCGTATTCCTTATCAGTTACAGCTTCCATCCATTCGTTGCTTGCATTATCTCCCGGCACTTCGATAGCCAGGTGAGCGAACCAGCTGTTGGCTGTTGCTCCGTGCCAATGCTTTACTCCCTGAGGTATTTTAACCACATCTCCGGGGTTCAACAACTGTGCGGGCTTATTCCATTCCTGATACCATCCTTTTCCGGCAATACAGACAAGAATCTGCCCGCCTCCATTTGTTGCATGATGTTTGTGCCAGTTGTTACGGCAGCGGGGTTCGAAGGTTACGTTGTAAATGCCCAACATCTCTGTTGATAACGTAGCCAGATAGCTCTGTCCAACGAAATATTTAGCAAATGCGTCGTTTGTTTTGCCGATGGGGAATATCATTTCTTGTTCAAACGCAGCCTTTGCGTCAACCGAATCTGTTTCCTCAGTCCAAACTTCCTTGGCCATACGAAATGCGGCCCATGCTTTCGGCCATCCGGCATAAAAGCCGATGTGGGTAAGCATTTCTGCAATTTCCGTACGTGTAATTCCATTCTTTTTGGCCGACAGCAGGTGGTACTTCAATGATTCATCAGCAATCCCAGTGCTTACAAGGGTAGTTACGGTGATCATGCTGCGGTCTCGTAATCCGAGCTTATCTGTACGACTCCATACTTCGCCAAAAAGGATATCATCATTTAACTCTGCAAACTTTGGGGCGAAGTCTCCTAACTGTTCCCTTCCTGCTGTTTGTTTTACTTTTTCCTGTCCCATAATCGTAGTTGTTGAAATGGTTGCGATTAATAATGTACAAAATATAATTTTAATCATATCTTTAAAATAAGTGAATTGCTAAAGTTGTGCTTTTACTATCCCTTCGGCCCATTTTATGGCATCGGGAGTGCCGTTGTTGAGCAACCTCCCTGTTTGCCAGTTGATGTCGCTGTACTGCTTCTTTAATAAGTTTGTACTGTTTTGTATAGAGCTGCTGCCCGATGTGGCAAATGGAATGACGGTCTTCCCTTTCAAATTGTAGCTTTCAATGAACGTGTTGATAATCCGGGGAGTTTGGTTCCACCAGATGGGATAACCCAGAAATAGTATGTCGTAGGTTTCCGCCTGTGCATTCTTATCGGCAAGTACAGGGCGCGATGTTGTACTACCCATCTCAATACTGCTGCGGCTCTGCTTATCCTGCCAGTCGAGATCGGCAGCTGAATAAGCTTTCTCGGCCTGGATGCGATACAATGTGGCATGAGTGGCTTGGGCAATGGCTTTGGCCACAGTTTCGGTATTTCCTGTGCAGGAAAAGTACGCAACCAGAACTTTCTTCTCTTGGGCATGCGTAAATGTCCCCGCCAGAACACATGCAAGGATTAAAATCAATTGTTTCATACAAATTTGGTTTTTGATTTCAAAATACGTTCAGCAACTGTAGTGCAGTCTGCCTTTTATTTTTAATTAATGTATTACTGCAAAGTTCAATAATAAAAAGCACATTGTTGGTATATAGATTACGGAGTTTATTACCATTTTTACTTATTTAACCCCTTCAAATTTAGCTATTTTCTTAATTTATCTGCGCCCTTTATATTACATCCTTGTCTCCAGTGTACAAATCAATATTTTGCAAATTCACTTTTCAAAAGTGAATTTGCAAAATATTATAGGAGCAACTAGAATGTTTGTTTCAATCGCAAATATTGTCTGAATGGTTTACTTTTTTTGATTTCAACCAAATGTTAATAACCATCATGGGCTCTGGGAGTTAGGGATGGTGGGGTGGCGGAAATAAACTAATTATTTATTTTTTTGGGAAAATAGATAAGTAATTAGTTGCAGAATTGGAATGTTTGGGCCATCTTTGCGGTGTTTAACAAATAAATTATTAATATGAAAGTGAAAGAATTTTTCGCCAAAACCGAGTTATCATGCGAACACTGTGGAGAAAACCTGTTAGCCAATCCTGCATCTGGAATAATTGTTACCTGGAGAAGTGAACAAAACTCAGCAAACGGAAAAGAAATATACCAAAAAGCATATTATTGCTGTAAAGGAGAGTGCGATAAAGAGATGACGAAGAAATCTAAGGCTGTAGGTCTGATCTATAGCGGATGGGAAGATCTGTCGGTTTACTTTAATCCACTGACTTATATCAACAAGAATGTATTGTGGATGGATGCGATCAATCAGGGTGTAACGTTTAAACCTGCTGCGTTCGACAAAATGATAAACCTGTTTACGGTAGCTTTTACAGAAACTTCAAGAGAGCTGACAAGTAAAGAGGCGGAAGAAGTCAAAGATCGCTTAGAAAACGGAATTGATCCCATGTTATAAGGGCTGATTCTGTTTAAAGCAAATTGTAGTAAAATTTAAAGCAACCGGTCGGTGTTGTAATTTCTGACTTAGTTAGACGTTACCCCGACCGGTTCTTTCATTTTATTTTATGCGTATTTGTTTGTTGTAGGTGCCATGGGGCCTGTTCAGTTCCTTGTACAGGATGTTAAGGCGTTTGCTGGCGTGCACAAGCTTTTGGAGCACTTCGGTCCGTTCGGGCTTATTGGTGGTATAGAAAAGTATCCCCATCAGGTGATCCATCTCCATCCGGATTTCTGCTTCCAACCTTTCCAATCTGGGGCGCTCCACCTGGTTTTGCTGATGCAGGGCTATCACTTCCAGTTCGTCATCGCAGAATAAAGCCACCCGTATATCGCTTTCTCCGGATTCATCACCAAGGGTTCCTCCAAAGAGATGTTCCTGTTCTGAAATCCTTCCGTTAAGCTGACTTACCAGGTAATCGTGCTTTTCAATGCCCGACCTTAATGCCTGAGATCGAGATCCAACGATTGATGATTCCCCAAAGCTAGCGTTCAATGGCTGAGATTGCGGACTAGCTGACCCATTCCCTTGATCAGATGCTTTTACATGATTTTGATCAGGATCGGAGGGTTGTTGTTCACTCTTATCGTTCTGCCTGTCCGATATCAAGCTTGGTGCTTCGCTTGTGTTCCGCGTTGAAGGAGATACTGAAGGACCCAACCTTACATCCGATGTTGTAATGCCCTGTCTTTTTCTTCTCCTGTTGTAGGCGCTTTCGCGGAAGATGGTGCAGAAGCCCTCTTTGCCGTATCGGTGGAATAGGGAGTCGGGGTCTTCGCCTTCGGGAAGGAGGCAGTTCATCACCATAAATCCGGCATCTGCCAACTGTTTTTCGATGCGGGCGGCGGCATTTTGTCCGGCTTCGTCGCCATCCAGCACCAATGATACCCGGCGAGCATATCTTTTAAGAAGCTCTATCTGAGCATCCGACAGGGCCGATCCGCACAGGGTAACCGTATTCTGATAGCCTGCCGCATGCATGGCGATGCAATCCTTCGGGCCCTCTACCATGTGAACTAGTCCCTCGCTCAGGATGTGATCTATGGCCTGATACAGTCCGTATATAACCCGGCTTTTGTTGTACAGAGCACTGTTGGCGCTGTTGATATACTTGGGTATCCCTTTGCCATCTACGGAATTTATCTGCCCAAAGTATCGGCAGGTAAAGCCCACCAGCATGCCCCGTTCGTTGTGGATGGGGAAGGCGATGCGTCCCTTAAACTGGGTAAAACCTTGTGGGGGATATTGCCGTACCATTCTCACACCAAAGTTCACATAGGCTTCGGAGAGACCTCCGCAGTCGGGTACATAGCCGTAGCATGAATTGGCAAACGCTCTGTTTTCCTGCTCCATGGCCCGGAGTTGTTCCGGGGTTGCTTCGGGTTCGGGCGCTTTCTGTTTAGCCTGCGGTGTTTTCAATGGAGCAAAGAATCCCTCAAATTCTATAGGGTTTTCATAAAACTGCCCCTTTGTTTCAGTGCTTTCTGAAGATTGATCAGACGGGCCGCCATGGCGAGCGCATAGCAGTTTGAGGGCTTCGGGGTAGGAGCACGACTCCTTTTCCATTACAAAGGTAGCTTTGTCGCCCCCTTTGCCGCAGGGGAAGCAGTGCCACAGCCCTTTGTGGTTGTCTAACTTCAGCGAGGGATGAGTGTCGTTGTGGAACGGACAGCGCATCAACGCTTTACCATTGGATTTAAAGTGTACGGATCCGTACCAGTTCACCACCGTCTCGAGGGTAAGATGGTCTTCTACAAATTCCGATTGTTTAGAGTGCTTTTTCATTGGTCCGGATAGATTTGTTGAATTTTAGATTTCTTTTTATTGAAAGAGATAAAATCCCATAGTTTGGTAAATGTTTTATTATGCCTGAAGTTTGCATGGCCGATGCCTCCGTTTCGGTTTTTAAGGAGCAGCAGCTTGGCGATGCCCACCAGATTTTCGCCGGTGTCTTGATCCTTGGTGATGCCTAAACGGTCGGGGCGATATACAAACATCACCACGTCCGAGGTCTGTTCGATAACCCCCGAGTTGCGCAGGTCCGACAATACCGGAATCTTGGCTTTACCGGCTCTGTGCTCAATCTCGCGGTTCATCTGCGACACCACGATTACAGGAATGTTGCAGCGCACTGCCAGATCCTTCAGGGCATTGATGTTCCTACCGATGGCCTCGTCGGTTGTGCCCCCTTTCTCTACCGGAGCCGATATCAGCTGCAGGTAGTCCACAGCCAGCATGTCGCACTTGCCCCGCTTGCAGGCCAGCATGGTTTCGGTAACGATGCTCTCGATGCGGGCGTTCCCCATGTAGCGGATGTCCAGCTTCAGGTTGGTAAGCTCCTCTTGCAGCAGCCGTTCTACCTCCATTTCCTGACCTTCGGTAAGCACTCCGCGGCGTAGCAAGTCGGGGTTGATGTCCGTAAGCATGGCAATAGAGCGGTTGGCCGTATCGTAATCGCCCATTTCATGGTTCACCAGCCGCACGTGGTAGCCCTTTTTGGCAATCTCCTGCAGGATGTGCAGCGTAACCATGGATTTACCTTCGGAGGGACGAGCCGCCAGGGTGTAGATCTCGCCCGGAAAGAAGCCCCCGCCCGTAAGCTTGTCGAACTCCGTAAAGCCCGAAGGGATGGCGCGGCTATCCAGTCCCAGCGCCCGGTTCTTGCGGAAATCATTCAGGTTGGACGCTACAATCTCGGCCAGCGGGCGTGCCTCGTTGCCTGTGTCGGTGTCGTTGCAAATTTTATCCACTCCGGAATGCAGCGTGCTCAGGATGGTGGTGATGGGCGTACCCACATCGGTAAGCGAAAGCTTAACGGCATTGAGATGCTCGGTAAGTCGGAACCGGATGTAGCTGTCTTTTATCAGCAGCGCATACTCTGTAACCTGCGACGAATCCCTTGCCATGGTGAACAGCTCCGGATCATAGGCCAGCCCGTTCATCTGCAGGAACAGCTCGCGGTCCATCTCCTGCATGGTGCGGTCTATCAGGTTGTAGTTGGTGCGTTTGCCCTGTTCGAACAGTTGCACGATGGCCTTGTAGATAAATCCCAGTTCGCGCGAGCTGAACATGTCGGCCTTCAAAAATCCAATCACGTTGGTGATAGCCTCGGTGTTGGCAAGCAGGCAGGCAACTACCGCTTTTTCGTGGGTGATCCCCGTGTTTTTCTCAATCATTGTTCATAAAATCTAAAATGTGTCCTTTCAATGAAAACGTGGTGTTAGACGCTTCCGTTTCTCTCTCTTTGTGTCTCTTTTTGCCGGAGCCCCCATCCGAAGAACTTTCCTGTTTGGGTTTACCGGCGATGGAATCGTAGTACAGCATGCCGATGTGCGAGATACCCTTTATGTTTTCCACCTCGATTAGGTAACGTTGCTTGAGGCGGTTTAACACATCCCGGACTTTCCAAATTGTAAGCCCGAAGGTTGCCGATAGTTCCTCCTGGGAGCAGATCACCTGACCCCTGTGGCAGGTTAGTTGCTTGTTGTCCCGGACTACCGTGCCGGTGGCAAAGTAGCTTCTGGAAAACAGGAAAAGATACACATTGGCCAATAACTGCTCTGTGGCATTGGTGCAGTAAAGGTCGTTCAGCACTTTTCGTGGTACCCTTACGTAGCCCGACTCCAGCAGGCTGTCCAAATAAAATAGATCAAAATTTCTCAAAACGCTGTAATTTAAGTATTTAACAAATATAACTTTTCTGGTTCTCAAAAAACCGCAGGCCAAACCGCAGGTCTTTTCCCTGCATTGATGCGGGTTTGGAGGGTGTCCTCCGCAGGTCAAACCGCAAGCCCTATATTAATATATAAAGAATATTTCTGTATAAGGCTACGCTTTAAAACCGTAAATCCGTTGCCGCTGCAACTCAGGAACCACCTCAAAGAACAGTTTAAATATTGGAATAACAGTGTGCAGGATTTAGCAAATTAACAAATGACCTAAATCGATGAAACAGATCAAGTTACGGAAAATTCCATTTGGTAAATTCATCTGATCACTCCTGCTTTTTCTGCTCCAGAATCAGGGTGGCATGGTACACTAAATCTTTCTCCTTTTCGACCTTAAATTTGCTTAAACTATTGCTGATTGTACGGTAACTTTTATCCAGATGGAACGTATCGTTTATGAAACGTGCCAACTTTTCTATCGTACAATTCAGAAACGCACCGACATCGTACATCTGACGGAAGAAAAGTAATATTAACTCTCTCTTTGTCATATTGATAGGTAACGTTTGTTTTACGGTTTTATCCTTGCTTTGTACTTTGTTTTCTGTGTTTTTTACTTTG
>WARQ01000578.1_pt1 | contig 32486 bp, 19 predicted proteins | sample 4769161 | NCBI WGS metagenome assembly WARQ01 (sample SAMN08893024, study PRJNA449175) | gut metagenome | isolation source: rumen sample fed with dry roughage | host: buffalo | place: India: Nagpur | collected 2016 | reverse complement strand
TAAATTTAATTTTTCATTTTTTTATTATAAGAAAGTCCGGCCCGTGAGTGTCGGACTTTTTGTTTCCCGTAAATTCAAACCTTTGTAAATACGGCCGTACGAAGGATGAGAGCAGAAGATTAATCCGATTAATCTTCCAGATATCCAAACTTTCCGTGATTCAGATCGTCGAATGCCTGCATAATCTCCTGTTTAGTATTCATAACGAATGGCCCGTAGGCTACAATGGGCTCATGGAGTGGTTTCCCGCTCATTATTAGCACAACCGTGTCTGGTTCTGTGGCTTCAACCGTAAATACTTCTCCTTTATTCTCAAATTTTACGAAGTTGTTTTCCGGCACATCTATTTCGTTAGCTAATATACTTCCCTGTACTACAAGTAAGGCTGTATTGTAGTTTTCGGGGAAAGAAAACGTAGCCTTGCCTCCCGGATTAAGGCGCGCGTTCATCAAGCTGATGGGCGAATGAGTATGGGCCGGACCCTCAACATCGTTGTACTTTCCGGCAATTACCTCCACAAATCCGCTGTTGCCGGGTAGTACGTACCTGCCCATCGTTTCGTTTGGAATGGCCTGATAGCCCGGAGCCGACATCTTATCAGCCTTCGGAAGGTTGGTCCACAGCTGTACCATCTGGAATGTACCCCCTTGTCGTGACCATTCTTTTTCGTAATATTCCTTATGAAGCACACCCGATGCAGCCGTCATCCACTGTACATCGCCTGTGCCTATAATGCCTCCGTTGCCGGCACTATCGTGGTGTTGCACTTTGCCGTTGTAGGCTATGGTTACCGTTTCGAAGCCACGGTGTGGATGTACACCCACGCCTCGGGGTGTGTCTGAGGGTGTAACCTCCATCTTTGCATTATAGTCGAGCAATATGAACGGATCCATATCTTTCATCTCCAATCCCGGTATGCCGGGGATGAAGTTATGTACCTTAAATCCATCACCTACCCAATGGGTCTCTTGTGGATGCGTTACAAATGCAATTTTCTTATAGTTCATCTTTTATCTCCTTTCATTTTATAATCTGTACTTCTGCTAAATTTTATGATTTTTTTGGGGCACTAACAATACCTGGATATTTTATATTGGTTATTAGTGAGCCTCTCTAACCTAAAAAGTTGTTTTGAAAAAAATGTGATTATTACTCATTCTGCGTTTCGTTCCTTATGAAGGAGAGGGCGCCGGACGGGCAATTGTTAATCTGATCTATCAACTCTGCGGTTGTAGCGTTTTCTGGCTTTATCCACGGTCGTTCCTGCGGATTATATACCTTTGGCAACATACGTACACAAATACCGGAATGAATACATTTTTCTGGTTTCCATACAACAGTAATTTCACCGTTAGAATACTTTTTTGTAGTCATAATCTATAAAGTTTGAGTATTGAATACTTTCGTAAATGTAATAATTTAAAGTTGATTACTTCTGATTAAAAGCAATTGATTTTAATAATATAAAAAGAGGATGAATCATCTTTTATTGATTCACCCTCTTGCAAATTAAGCTTTGAAATTTTAAAAAATATCCAGCTCTGCGATGCTTGCTGCGTTTTTCCCTGCTGCAATTTCGGATACATCTATGCGTAGGTACCGGGCTTTTACGGATGCTGGCAAGTAGTAATAGCGTTTGGTGGGGTCGTTAATGAGGTTGCCAAATGTAAAACGACCAGCCTCTTTCCATGTTTTTCCATCGTTGCTTACCTGAACGACTCCTTTGGAAATCATGCCTTCCGCATTTTCTTTCTGGGGTGTATAGGCAATACCGGTAATGGTTTGGGTACGGCTTAAATCTACTGCAAGATAGTGTTTGCCTGAGGCTTTGGTCGACCAATAGGTTTCCGGCTTTTCGTCGAAGGCCAAAACTGCGGCATGTTTTCCGCTTTCGCTGCTTGCCTGCAATAGCTTCCACTCCTTTTTTATAAAGCCATAGCGTTCTGTGTGTACCGTGCCGGTAAGGTTGTTTAGTATGGCAACGGCTTTAAGCTGACCTGCATCCATTTTAAACGGGTCCTGGTATTGTGCTGACTTATCCGTTGGTTCTGTCCCGTCTGTTGTGTAATAAATCTTGTAGCCTGCATTCAGGTTCGAAGCAATGTTTTCGCCATGGGCATTCCAGTTAAATTCGTGTTGTACAGGTTGGATGGTTACCATGCCCTGATAGTCTCTGTGAGATGTTACCTGAGGCGGACGGGTATCGTAATAGTGTGCGGATATATTACTGATGGCCGGCGCAAAGCGAACCTGGGAGAAGCGTACCCGTAACTTATTGGTCGTAACCTGTGGAAAGCGTAAAATACGTTTGTATCCGATGTTGGTTCCGTGGGCAATTTCTTTCCAGCCACCGTCAATGTATGCTTCCAGGGTATGTTGCTCTACACGCTCGCCATGGGTGGCAACGGCTTCCTGAATAAGGAACCGGTTGATGGTTATAGGGGTGGGGGTGGTTAGTACGATTTCCCTAGGGTCCTTATCCAGTAACAGGTAGGTGTTGGGATTGTTGTCAAGCACCTGTTGCGGACCGCCGGCATTGGCCAGTAAATTAAGGTTGTAGGTATCGCGGATACGCTGACCGGTTTCGTTGAGCACTTTAGTATCGGCTGGCGAGAATTTGCCTTCGCGGTTGGGCGGAATGTTAAGCAGGAAGGTCGAATTTCCGCCTACAGCCCGTTCGTAGATGTCGAATACATCGTCTGTACTGCGCACCCTTTGATGGGTATCGTCGCGGTAAAACCAGCCTTCGCGAATGGACGTGTTTGTTTCTGCCTGTTGGTAGTGCAGGTACTTACCTTTGTACAGTTGTTCGCGGCTACCAAGGTCGCGGTCGGTAAGGTCGGAGAACTGAGTCATCGTATTGGGGTTATCCTGATACGGTATAACGTTCCACTCGGTTTTGCGTGTGTTGCCGGATTCGTTGCCGCACCAGCGTACATCTTCGCGGCCAAAAATTACGGCCTGGGGTGCCAGTTTATGAATCAGCTCTTTCCATGCCGGATAGTTATAGGTTTGTCCGCCTTTGGTTTTGGGGTGGGCTCCGTCGAACCATACTTCATGTATGGGACCGTATTCGGTCAGAATCTCGAACAACTGATTCAGGAAGTATTCGTTATAGTCGTCCACCTCAAACTGAAACGTTGTTTTATTACTAAACGGTCTGCCTTCTACCTGCCGGGGTATGGTGCGTTTGGTATATTTACTCAGGTTGCCGTACAGTCCCTGGGGATGTTCGATCTGAAACAGATCGGCCGGCGAGAGGTAAACTCCCAGCTTCAGTCCGTACTTACGGCACGATTCCGATAGGTCTTTCAGTACATCGCCTTTGCCGTTACGGAAGTTGGAACTCATTATGCCGTGGGTTGTATAGCGGCTTTGCCACAACACAAATCCGTCGTGGTGCTTAACAGTAAGTATCACCAGCTTCATGCCGGCGGCTTTGATGGCTTCGCACCATTGGTCGGTATCCAGCTCCTTGAGATCAAATACCTTGGGATCTTCCATCCCGTTTCCCCATTCCATACGTGTAAAGGTATTGGGCCCAAAATGAATAAAGGCAATAAATTCGTTGTGCAGGGCACTTAGCTGATTGGCTGTTGGAACTACATGGGATGCCTTTTCGATGATGGTTTCTTTGCTGTCTGAGGCTTCTATTTTTATTGTGTTTCGTACAGGCATGGTAATACCGGACGAGTCGGCCGTTGATCCATAGCACGATATGCCATGGGTTAAAGCGGCGGTTGCCAGAAGCAACATCGTTGTTCTTTTCTTCATTCTATGATTCTTTAGGGTGTTATACTGTATAATTTATTTGTTACTGTTCAATTACATACCAGGTGTATCCGTTGGCAGGAATGGTTACTTTAAGCTCGATGGTATAGTTTCTGTCCAGCCTGTAAGTAACCGGTTTGCCCTCTTGCTCGCGTACACGGGCTGTTTGGGTAAGTCCGCTGTAATACAAGGGCAGCTGTATGGTTCGTACCATTACGGTGTCGGTTGGATTGTAAAACATGGCAAAGCCCTTCTCTTTTAAATTGGGACTTACATGCATTAGTCCGTCCCAGTCGCGGGCATCGGGACGCCGTAAATGTATGATATCGCTGTTTAGGATATTCCGGTATTTTTTATACCATTGTATCACCTCTGTTACCATTTCTTTGGTTTTAGGAGTGTCGTATAACCGTGGACCGCGATAGCAGGCCTGTACCCCGGCGCCGTAGTTTTGTATCATGTGTGTCTTATACTCAAACAGATGCTCACTGAGGGGTTCGAGCGTGGCTTCGGCTCCGCCGCCCTGGTATTCTACTAAAGGAACAAAGCTCCAGCATGCCGATGCCATACGGTCCCATGTACCGTCGTAATTAAGCTGGCGGGCGTGGATAATCTGTCTGTCGCGCGGAAGCGACCAGTTGGCTTCTCGGTATCCGATACCTGTTTTATTTGTTCCGTTCAGGAAGTAGAAGTCGGGTACATTCATGTAGATACCCTCTGCACGCATCCATTTATAGAGGTCAGTAATTTTATGGAATTGGTTCCACTGCGAATCTTCCAGCCCCATATGATGGGTGTGAGTGGTAGAGGCACATACATCGCCCGGGTACGAGCCGTCGTGCTCGAAACAGCGCATTCCGGTTTTTTGAAAGAATGTTTTAATATTATCGAAGTATTCGTAACCCCAATCGCTGCTCAAACAGGGAGCACTGCCAAAGCGCATGCCTCCACGTTTGCCCGTTTTAGGATTTATCACATCCACCTCGTCGCTTATCCATCGGCTCGACAATAAGGAGTAGCACCCCAGTTCGATATTTTTGCTTCGTCCGTAATCTACCAGCGCCTTGTATTTGGCCAGATTGGTTTCTGAAACGTCTTCGGCATTGAGTCCGGATCCGAAGCTTATAATCACCATCTCGTATCCTGTCTCGGCACACTGATCGATGGCGGTACGGATAACAGCAGGATCGGACGAGGTAAGATGCATGAATATGGGATTTTCGGTTGCCCACGGAGCTACCGAATAATGAAAACGACGTTTAAATAATCCTTTTCGCTCCCTGTCGTCGCTATCGAAAGGCATCAGGTAGGTTTTAAAGGAACCGAACGATTTGTTGGGCTGTACGGTATAATCCGGACCAAGGGGAGGAGACACCTCCAGGATGCAAGGTGTTGCCATAGGGTAATTACGCTGCGAGGTGTACAGCGGATCGGACACCCATTTTTCTGTAATATCTGTTTCCCTTTCCATGAATTCGCCGCCACAGGCGTAATCGCTTTCCACATGGATATTAGGTAATCTGAATTTATTGGGATTACCGCCTCCGGGTGATTCGGGTTCGGCAAAGGCGAGTTGTTCAAGACAAAAACGATCTATATTGACAGGCTGGGAGGATTGGTTTACGATTTCAAAGTCTTTCCTTATAACCGGAATCTTATCATACACGACAATGTTTAATTTGATGATAAGGTCTTTGTGTTCGTTGGTTCCCCGCAGGGTAAAGGTAAGCATCTTTCCCGATGGAGCCTGTTTATTGAGTGCCCACCTGTTTCTTGCCCATGGGATGGATTCTTGCAGCGGTGAGATCTCAAAATCTTCCACCATAAAGGAGTTGGGCATGGTGCTTAGCTTATCCAGCCATTCGGGTTTAAGGAATCCTCTTTCGGGCTGCCCCGCCAGTCCACCTATGTTCCAAGTTTTGCCATCGATACGGATAGTGCCTTCGGTTCCTACGGCCCTCAGCATATTCTCTCCGGTCATTTTATTGATTATATCGATGGTGGCCAGATTGGGCATAATTCTGAATACCCTCGAAACCATGCTGTTGGTTATAATGATATTTTTATTGTCGGCTGTACGGTATATGTTAGTCTCCGATTTATCTGCGTTGATCAGCCAGTCGAACCCGGGTTTTTCCATGGGTAGCACCACCACAGGCAGCTGTGCTATTTTCTGTTCCAGCTTTCTCTTTATCTGCGGATCCATAACGGGTAAGTCGCCCGCAAAATCAGTTCCTACTGTTACCGGAACAATCTCACTGTAGGTAATCTGCGGATCAATCCACAGGGCATGGTCGCCGCTGGCTCCATCTCCACCATCTTCCACAACCAGTTCAAGTTCCTTTACTCCGCCAAGATTTACCTTTACGTTTACGGGGGTGTCGCCTTGGCGGATAAGCGGACTTTTGTATAATTGCCTGCCATCGCCTGTAATTGAAAAAACTACGGAACCCTTTTCTACGTTTCCGTTCAGTCCCTCGAGCCCGGCAAATATCTTGCTGTTCTTATCTGTGTTATACCACAACTTTTTGCCGTCTACCAATGGATACGAGATCAATTTTGTATCCTGATAGTTTATTTTATTGTCGGCTATGGCTATTTGAGCTGTAAACAGGCTTGCGTTACTACGTGTGTCAATTTTGATAATACTTTTGGCATGGGTTCCTATCACATTGGTATAGGGTACACCGGCTACCCTGGCAGCTTCGCCGGTAACCGATTTTCCAGCCATTATACCTCCGTATTCCTGATAAGCAACCGAAAGATCCATCCAGGCAACTTGCCGGATGTTTTGCGCAGATGCATAGCCGCAAATCAGGATACAGGTAAATAAAAACAAATGGAATTTCATATTCATTTTAAATTTAGTTTTTTAGCTAAGTCGGTCAACAGTTTAACATCCCTTTCTCTTAGTTGCCCGTCTCTGTTTGGAGGAGTATTTAAAATTAAAATATTATCTTGAGCGGTTGCCTTCACGTACAGACCGGCAAGTTCTTCAACCGTTTTATAGATTGTGTCTTCGGTGTGGTAAAACCATTTGCCACTGATGCAAAAAGTAGACTCCCACGGCATGTAATAGGTTTTACCATTGTGTGTAAACAGCTTGGGATCGGGTGTTGCAGGCAGGTATGGATCGCCTAACCGGAAGTCGCTGGGGAAATATCGGATTGGAAAACCTTCTTTCTGATTTTCGGGAAGAACAGGGTGATAGTCAGGATTATCGGGCAATCCGATACTCCAGTTTATTCCAACTTGGCATTGAGGTGCTTTGGCTTTGATTGTACTGTAGAGTTGCTGGACCGGCCAGCGTTGGTTACTCTTTTCCCATCCGCCATCGAACCAGAATTCAACAATTTTAGTATGCTTTTGTGCCATGTCTATCAGTTCGTTTATCTGGCCTAACATGTATTTGTTATAGGCTTCGTCTTTCGAAAGGTCTTTTACATCGGCATTTTGTGTTCTGTCCCATAGCGAATAATAAAGCCCCAGCTCTATTCCCTGGCGTTTGCATTCTTTGGCTACCTCTTCTACAACGTTGGTATGATTTCCTGAATTAGCCACATCATATTCGGTATATTTGCTGTCCCACAGGCAAAATCCTTCATGATGCTTGGTAACAAGGATGATGTACTTCATTCCTGCTTTTTTGGCGGTTTCAACCCATTGTCGTGCATCAATGCCGGATGGCTTGTAAGATGCGGCCGGTTTGGATCCATCGGTCCATTCTTCATTATGAAAAGTGTTAATCCCGAAGTGGATAAACATACCGTATTTACGCTTGATCTGGTCTTTCTGATATTTACCGGGCTTCTGGGAAGGGATAGGTTCAGTTAGTTGCGGTTGAGCATAGGTATGAGCAGAAATAAATAGCAGGAATAATAAGATAGAAAATAGTCTTTGTGTTTTCATGTTTATATTATTTAATAAAGCATAGTAAGTGAAACAAAGTTACGGTGATTGTTCTCACTTATAAATGGATTATGCTGTGAATATAATGGATTATCTTATTATATGCTACTGCTTTGCCTCTATATTTTACCGAAATGTATTTTAGTTTTTAATTTTGAATAATGAAGAGCATATCGATTAGTTTTATTTTGATTATTAATAATTTTGTCGCTACTTCGCATTCATTTCTGAATGAATCGGAAAACCACATGTGTTAGCAGAGGTTATTAATAAACGAAGTTAAATGCAGATTTAACTCAAAAGAAGAGTTGTGTTAATTATGACAAAAATGTTTAGATCAATGCCGCTTGCTGCGCTTGCCTTGACTGCGGGTGTGAGTTGCGGAACGGGAAAAAATGCGGAAGAGGGTGTTAAAGGCAGACCGAACATTCTTCTTATTCTGGCAGACGATTTGGGATATTCGGATCTGGGTTGCTACGGCGGCGAGGTTCATACACCTAATCTGGATAGGTTGGCGCAGAACGGGTTGCGCTTCAGCCGGTTTTATAATGCCGGACGGAGCTGTCCGACCAGGGCCTCGTTGTTGACGGGCCTTTATCCGCACCAGGCGGGGATAGGGCGGATGACTTTCGACGATCATCTGCCGGGTTACAGGGGTACCATGACGCACAATGGGGTTACCATTGCCGAAGCACTGAAGCAGAATGGCTATCAAACAGGAATGATCGGGAAGTGGCATGTGGCTGAAACGCCTTTACGTACCGATCAGAGGGAGTGGCTGGCGCATCAGGTGCAGCACGAAGAGTTTGCTCCGAAGGAGAATTATCCTACACACCGCGGGTTTGATAACTTTTATGGAACCATCTATGGGGTGGTGGATTATTTCGATCCCTTCAGTCTGGTTAACGGTGAAGAGGCGGTTAAGGATGTGCCTACGGGTTACTATAGTACAATTGCATTGTCTGACAGTGCGGTTTCGTATATCGGTAGGTATGCAAAGTCAGAAAAACCATTCTTTATGTATCTGGCCTATCACTCTCCCCACTGGCCTTTGCATGCCCTGGAGGAGGATATAAAGAAGTATGAGGTTGTGTATAAGGTGGGCTGGAAAACGATTCGTGAGGCTCGCTTCGAAAGAATGAAAAAGTTGGGAATCTTTGGTAATCAGACCGATTTTCTTTCTAACCGTCAGTCGGCCAAGGAGTGGGAGTCTAACCCGGACAGGGAGTGGGATGCGCATGCCATGGCGGTTCATGCGGCTATGATAGACCGGATGGATCAGGGTATCGGAAAGGTGCTGCAGGAGCTGGAAAGAACCGGTGAGCTGGATAATACCCTCATTTTGTTTATGTCCGACAATGGATGTAGTCCGGAAGTATGTCAGGATTATTCACCGGGAGAGAACGACCGTCCGGATATGATGCGCCACGGAACGCCCATCGTGTATCCGAGAAAGAAAGAGGCAATGCCGGGACCGGAGACTACCTTTGCTTCATTAGGACCGGAATGGGCCAACGTAGCCAATACACCGTTTCGGTTCTGGAAGGCTAAAATGTATGAAGGGGGGATTTGTTCTCCTATGATTGCCCATTGGCCTGCCGGTATTAAAGCTGTCAGAGGATCGGTTACCGACGAGCCTTGTCACATTGTGGATGTGATGGCTACCAGTTTGGAATTGGCTAAGTCAAACTATCCTGCCACCTATAAGGGAAATAAAATTCTTCCGATGCAGGGCGAGAGCATGGTGCCGGTTTTTAAGAATGGTAAACGTAAAGGGCATACCTATATCGGGTTCGAACATTTTAATGAGAAGGCGCTGATGAGTAATGATGGCTGGAAGATTATTCAACCCGGCAATAAAGCCAGGTGGGAGTTGTACAATTTAAATACCGACCGGTCTGAGCAACATAACCTGGCCGATACATATCCCGATAGGGTAGCTGCCATGGTTAAGGAATATGAAGCGTGGGCAGAGAGGAGCATGGTGGTTCCGGCTCCGCGCTGACGACTAGGCTTCAAGTTTTACCAGGTATAGGGTTACGGTTGAATTACTGCCGGCGGCCGTTCCGCTAGGGGCGGCCTGCTTCCGGCAGAAGTAGTAATTCCTGCATTGGATGTCGAGGGGGTGGAATTCGGCAATGCGGCCCGTTTGATAGTAGTCGTCCACCAGTCCGCCTTTGGCAAAGTAGGCAATGTTGTTTCTGCGATCAAAACAATAGGTATAACAGGTGTCCGCATCTAAGGTGTTGCTGTAGCTGGAGATCAGGAACCGGTCGCTAAGCAGTAAGGGCAATACCGTGGCTGTTTGTTCGGTCTGAAACCTTTCTGCCTCCAGTTGGTTGGTTCCTATCAGGTAGAGGGTGTCCTGAATAAGGCTATCTGTACACAGGGAGGGAGAGTGCACGTACATGCATCCTTCCGAAACAGCCACCTGAGGATCAAAGTAGCCCTCCATATAAAAGCGACCAAGGTCTGCCTGACAAAGTTTTTTCTCGGTCAACGGCTGTAGTTGCTGTGTGAAACCGCAAAGTTTCTTCTCTATTTTAGTCTCCGTTTTACCGGGTATAACCTGCTCTGTTGTTGCCCAGTATTGATTGTTATAATAGGCGAGGCTGAGCAGTTTGGTTTGAGAACCGTTTTGTTTGAGGTCTTTGGCCTGTATCAGCACCCCGTTATAATCGTATATGTAAGCTATTTGGTTGTTGCCGACGGCAACCAGCTCTTTAACGCCGGGATTTAAGGTAAAGTGGGTAACCGAGATGGTTTCCGTTCCTGCTTTATGGATGGATATCTTGCCAAGAAAGTCACCGCTTTTATTGAAATGAAACAGCACATGGTCGCACAGCACAAACAGGTGGTCGCCATCTTTCTGTACCGAATGGATGCTGCCGGGATTATATCCTTCCGGAAAGGCCAGGGGGATGGAGCTTACCTCCTCCGCGATATCGGACAGTTTGCCATCCACGCAACGGGGTGCATCTTCGGCAATGTAACGGGGAATGTAGAGGTAGCCGGTTGTCAACACAAACAGAAATATTAAAAATTTAAATCCTGATTTCATATAATTTAAGGCTGTTTCTTTATTGTATCGCAAACTTACATAAAAATGACAATTTATATGCGTGTTGAATAAAAATAAAGGCCACTTTGTTCGTTCATATATTGAGTATTCAAAATATAGTGTCTTTGTAAGTGTAACAATAAAAGAGCTAATTATGAAGTACGTATGAGGTATTGATCTTCGTTAATAGTATTTTATGTACATTTTCAAACAAAATGATGATAAAATAGGCAGTATCTATTGGTATATCATTCAGTTGGCGATGTGCCCATAGAAAGGACTGGTGGCTTTTGTTTTTAGAATATGCCTGTCAATTTGGCGCACTTTTGTTCTGGCACTTATTTTGCCTTATCCTATACAGATTGAATGTTTACAGGAAGAAGCATACATCCGCGATGGCAACCGTACAACACAGCTTACAACCGCAAAGAATGTAAGTTTAGTGCTTTATTGATTGAATTGCTATTTTGTTGGATTTAAGGGATTAGAACATTCGGTTGCGGATAAAGTTATATAAGTATAGTTAGAATGAAAGGAGAAATAAAGATATGAATTTAAACAATTTTACAATTAAATCGCAAGAGGCTGTTCAGCAGTCTGTTCAGCAGGTTTCACAACGTGGACAGCAGGTGATAGAAGCAGCCCACATACTTAAGGCTGTCATCATGACAGGCGAGAGTGTTGTGAATTTTTTATTCCAGAAGCTGGGTGTAAATGTACAGAACCTGCAGATGGTGCTGGACCGTCAGCTGGATTCTTATCCCAAAGTATCGGGTGGCGAGCCTTACCTGAGTAGCGAGGCCAATGCTGTATTGCAGAAGGCAATCGAATATTCGGGCAAGATGGGCGACCAGTATGTGTCGCTTGAACATATCTTGCTGGCTTTGCTCACGGAGAAGAGTGTGGCTTCGAGTATGCTGAAGGATGCGGGTGTTACCGAGAAGGAGCTTCGCCTTGCCATCGCAGAGCTGAGAAAGGGAAACAATGTTACGAGTCAGTCGGCCGAAGATACCTACAATTCTCTTAATAAGTACGCAATCAACCTGAATGAGCGTGCCCGGTCGGGTAAGCTGGATCCGGTTATCGGTCGGGACGACGAGATACGACGGGTATTGCAGATACTAAGCAGACGTACCAAAAACAACCCGATCCTGATTGGTGAACCTGGGGTTGGTAAAACAGCCATAGCCGAAGGACTGGCACATCGTATTGTACGGGGCGACGTACCAGAAAACCTGAAAAGTAAACAGCTTTTCTCGCTGGATATGGGTGCACTGATTGCCGGAGCCAAATACAAAGGCGAGTTTGAAGAGCGTCTTAAATCGGTTGTAAATGAGGTGATAAAGGCTGAAGGCGAGATCATCCTCTTTATCGACGAGATTCACACCCTGGTGGGCGCCGGTAAAAGCGATGGTGCCATGGATGCGGCTAATATATTGAAACCTGCCCTGGCACGTGGCGAACTAAGGGCGATAGGTGCCACTACATTGGATGAGTATCAGAAGTATTTTGAAAAGGATAAGGCTCTTGAACGTCGTTTCCAGATTGTTACGGTGGACGAACCCGACGAGCTAAGTACCATTTCTATTTTACGTGGCTTGAAGGAGAAGTACGAAAATCACCACAAGGTGCGTATCAAAGATGATGCAATTATCTCGGCTGTACACTTGTCGCATCGCTATATCACCGATCGGTTTCTGCCCGATAAGGCTATCGACCTGATGGATGAAGCAGCTGCACGTCTGCGTTTGCAGGTGGATTCTGTTCCGGAGTCGCTGGATGAGGTGAGCAGACGTATCAAACAGCTTGAGATCGAGCGCGAAGCTATCAAACGCGAGAACGATGTGCAAAAGCTGGAGCAGCTTAACAAAGAGATTGCCGATCTGAAGGAAGACGAGAAGACGCAGATGGCCAAGTGGCAAAGCGAGAAGGATCAGATCAACAAGATTCAGCAGAACAAGATCGATATCGAAAACCTGAAGTTTGAGGCAGATAAAGCCGAACGCGAAGGCAATTACGGAAGGGTTGCCGAAATACGCTACGGACTGATAAAGGCGAAAGAGGAGGAGATCAAAGCGGTGCAGGCGCAGTTGCATAGTCTGCAGGGCGGATCGGCCATGATTAAAGAGGAGGTTGACAGCGAGGATATAGCCGACGTGGTTTCAAGATGGACGGGTATTCCGGTAAACAAGATGTTGCAAAGCGAAAAGGAGAAGCTGCTTAATCTGGAAGATGAACTTCACAAACGGGTGGTTGGTCAGCAGGAGGCCATCACAGCCATTGCCGATGCCGTAAGGCGCAGCCGTGCCGGTTTGCAGGACCCGAAGCGTCCCATCGGTTCGTTTATTTTCCTCGGAACTACCGGTGTGGGTAAAACGGAACTTGCAAAAGCGTTGGCCGAGTATCTGTTTGACGACGAGAACCTGATGACCCGTATCGATATGAGTGAGTATCAGGAGAAATTCAGTGCCACCAGGTTGATTGGTGCCCCTCCGGGATATGTGGGCTACGACGAAGGCGGACAGCTTACCGAGGCAATCAGGCGTAAGCCATACTCGGTGGTTTTGTTCGACGAGATTGAGAAAGCACACCCTGATGTGTTCAATGTTTTATTGCAGGTGCTGGACGACGGCCGACTTACCGATAATAAAGGTAGGGTGGTAAATTTCAAGAACACGATCATTATTATGACATCCAATCTTGGATCGTCACTGATTCGTGAGAACTTTGAAAAGATAACGCCGGCAAACCACGACCAGGTGATAGAACATACTCGCAATCAGGTGTTGGAATTATTGAAGAAGACAATCCGTCCGGAGTTCCTGAACCGTATCGACGAAACGATTATGTTTACGCCGCTTAACGAAGAGGAGATAAGACAGATCGTGAATCTGCAGTTGAAGGGTGTGGCTGCTATGTTGGCTGCCAATGGCATCGTGCTCGAATTTACGGATGAGGCTTTGTCGTTTATTGCCCAAGAGGGATACGATCCTCAGTTTGGTGCCCGTCCGGTTAAAAGGGTTATTCAGAAGTACGTGCTGAACGAACTCTCAAAAGAGATCCTTAGTCAGAAGATCGACCGTAATCAAGTCATTACGATTGCAAAAAAAGGACAGGGATTGGAGTTTGTAAATAAATAATTGACAAAGTGATAGGGGAGGCGTAAAAATTTACGTTTCCCTTATTGTTTCTGTCGCACTAAGTTTTACCTTTGCATGAACAAAAACAATTAATCGAACTAAATTATGAGTGAGAAGGATGATATGTTAATTTATGATGAAGACGATTCTGTAAAGTTTATTCAGAATTATCTTCCTCAGGAAATGAAGGGCAAATTCAGCAACGACGATATAAATTATATCGTAGATCTAGTTTACGATTTCTATGAATCCAAAGGTTTTATGAACGAAGATCCTGAAAAGGATGCGGATGTGGAAATTGATGAAGAAGAGCTGATCGCTTACGTAATTAAGAACGCCAAGAAAGACGGAGTAGGCAAGTTTGAAGCCGAAGAAATTAGCTTTATCGTACAAGGGGAGCTCGAATATTGCGATTCAATCAACATGTTTGAGTGATAAACTGTTATTCCTTTGTAACAAGATTTATTGACATTTTATTAATAACTAACAATTTTGATTTATGAAAAATTTTAAGATGATTTCGGTTCTGATGCTGTGTGCAGCCGTACTTTTGTCGGGTTGTGGAGCAAGCAATACAGTGAAAGGAACTGCAATAGGTGTTGGTGGAGGTGCTGCCGTTGGTGCAGGTGTAGGCAAAATTGCAGGTAACACAGCTTTGGGAGCCATTATCGGTGCAGCTGTGGGTGGTACTGCCGGAGCTTTGATCGGCAAGAAAATGGATAAGCAAAAGAAAGAATTGGAAGCTTCTATTCCAGATGCTACAGTTGAGACTGTAAACAATGGCGAAGCAATCAAGGTTACTTTCGATTCAGGTATTTTGTTTGCTACAAATTCAAGCACAGTGAGTGATGCTTCTAAATCGGCTTTACGTAACTTTGCAACCAGCTTGAACTCAAATCCGGATACCAATATTAAAATTATCGGTCATACAGATAATACTGGTAGAGTGGAATACAACCAGACTCTTTCAGAAAAACGTGCTAAAAGCGTGTACGATTATTTATTGAACCAGGCTGTATCAAGCAACCGTATGTCGTTCGAAGGTAAAGGTATCACTGAACCTGTTGCCGATAACTCTACAGCTGCTGGCAGACAACAGAATCGTCGTGTTGAAATCCTGATTCTGGCTAATCAGAAAATGATCCAGGAAGCTCAACAGGGTACGCTTAAATAAGAAAATTACATTTTTTTTAGTAATCCGGACAACATAACTTGTTGTCCGGATTTTTTATTGCCGTAAATTGGTTACGTTTGCACTAAATTTATGGAGTGTATGAAGACATTGATTTGTGGATTGACATCGTCTCTTTCTGTTAAGCTGTGGCTATTGATACTATGTTTTGTTCCTTTCATGGGAATTGCCCAGATTGATGAGAGGGTATATATGACCGACAGCAGGCTTGACTCCACAAAGAAAGGCGAACTTTCCATCGAAATAGACAATATAAGTTTCTTTCAGAACAACGAATTCAGTTCGGACCTGGTAAAGGGGTATACCTTGCCTGGTATGTGGGTACAGCCCAAAGCTGTATTTTATCCCCTCGGGAATATTAAACTGGAAGCCGGTCTGCATATGCTTCGCTACTGGGGTGCCAATAAATATCCAAATTTTGCCTATACGGATATCGCCAAATGGAAAGGAAATCAGTATCAGAGTGGCGTGCATTGGCTGCCCTATTTTAGAGCGCATTTTTCATTATCCCCAAAACTGGACATCATTCTGGGTAATATCTACGGTGCAGCCAATCACCGCCTGGCAGATCCTTTATACAACAGCGAGCTGAATCTGTCTGCCGATCCTGAGGCAGGTATGCAATTGCTATACAAATCGAAGGCGGTGGATGTGGATGCCTGGATCAACTGGGAAAGCTTTATCTTTGAAGGCGATACCCACCAGGAGGCCTTCACAGTGGGGCTTTCGTCGCAACTACGACTAAACGAAGCTTCTAAAAAGGTACATTTCTATCTGCCGGTACAGGTGCTTGCACAACACAGGGGGGGCGAGATCGATACTATTTTTACCAATTCCATTCAAACCAATATCAATGCGGCTGTTGGGGCCGGTATTACCGTTTCGGTGGGCGACCATTCGTTGCGTCAGCTTAATTTTGAGCTTACCGGAGTGGGATTGTATCAGCAGTCGGGTAAATGGCTTCCCTACACATCGGGCTATGGAATTTATCCCAAAGTAACTGCCTCTTTTAAATATGTTCGTCTGAAGGCAGCTTACTGGACCTGTCATAATTTTGTATCTTTGCTTGGAAGTCTGTTTTTTGGTTCCCTTTCTACTGCTTACCCGGGCAGACAATACCAGAATCCCGGATTCATATATGCCGGATTTGAATACTCCAAGACCTTTGCCAAAGGCTTCTCATTGGGTGTTGACCTGGATGTTTACAGGCATAATGCAGTAACCTCTTTAGATCCTGAAAAGGGGTTACTGAACGAAAAAGCGGCTGTAAGTTTTGGAGCCGGAGTATACCTGAGAATAAATCCAACATTTTTATTAAAAAAGTTCTGATAACATTTTTTTACTTATATTTGCATGCTATCCGTTGGATAGGATTCGATTTATTGAAACGAGCACGTTTCTGTATCTGAACTCTGGAGATGAATATAACTCGCTACAAGTTCCATCCCAGCCAGAATTAAACTTTATTTATATGAAAAGGTAAATATATGAGTGCTTTGTTTGATCATACTATGATAAAAATGGGCATAGAGAACAGGGAGGGGTTTGACAACCTGTTCCGACACTATTATCCACGCTTGAAATCGTACGTTTCGTCGTTTGTAGAAGATTCGGTAGCGGAAGACATTACACAGGACGTATTTCTATATGTTTGGGAAAACAGAAAAAAAATACATGTTGGTCCGGCTTTCCATTCCTATCTGTTTCAGGCGGGTTATACAAGATCGATCGACTACCTGAAGAAACAACAATCCGTTACCGGATTCTCGTCGCTTATCCAAAATGAAATTACGCAGATTTACGAAACGCTGGCTGTTAATGAGGGTGATATACTTGAAAATCTGTATTCGGAGGACTTCTATGAGAAACTATATACCCTGTTGGAGCTGATTCCAGAACAGCGACGCAATGTTTTTCTGATGGCCTATATGGACGGATTAAAGACGAAGGAGATTGCCGCCAACCTGGATATCCCACAACGCACGGTTGAAAGTCACATTTACCTTACCCTTAAATTTCTGAAAGAACACTTCGAGAAAAAAGATTTCTTCCTGCTTTTGCTGTTAATTCAGTATTCTATCTAAAATAATCTGCTTTTTGCTCCGTAGTTTTTCGCTTACAGCCGTTATGCTTGTATAGATTGAAAAAAATGGAGTTCGACTACAAAATATTAGCTAAATATATTATCGGAGAGATCACCTTCGAAGAACAAACGAGTCTGGTTGAGTGGAGTCAAATGTCTGAAGAGAATAATTTGCTGCTCAAAAAGATCGTAGAAGCCCGTATTCTGAAAAAATTTGTCTTAAATAATAGTAAAGAAAAAACGGAACAGGCATTGCTTACGCTACACAATAAGATTGAACGTAAATCGATCTGGTCTATTTTGCGTCCGTACCTTGGCTATGTGGCTCTCTTTTTCCTGCTTATCTTTTCGTCTGTACTGGGAAGTATCTATTATTCTGCTTCGCACGAATACATTAGTATTGTTGTGAAACCAGGAGAGAAAATAAAGAAAATAGTGCTGGAAGATAGTTCGGTGGTATGGCTCAACAGCGAGTCGGTGCTCCGTATTCCCACTTCGTTTTCACCTAAAAAAAGAGTGGTGAAGCTGGAAGGAGAGGCATTTTTTGATATAACTAAACAAAAAGGTATCCCGTTTCGTGTTGAAACGGAACATGTGGATGTAAAAGTATTGGGAACCTCTTTTAACTTAAATACTGAAGCAGCAGATAACGCATTCGAAGCAGTGCTTGTTTCCGGTAAAATTGTTTTACAGGACAAGCATGAAAAAGATATCTTACGGATGTCTCCTTCCGAAAAGGTTATCTATAGTCCTTCCAGAAACGAATATTCCATCGAAACGGTTGATACTAATGTCAGCACCGCATGGCATTTAAACCAGATGACCTTCGAAAATTCAACATTGCGTGAGATTGTAAACAAGCTGTCCATGCTATACGATGTAAATATCAACATCGAATCAAAGGAGTTGGCCGACAGAAGGTACCGGTGTGTAATAAACAGAGACGAGACTCTGATTGAGGTGTTGGATATATTAAAATATCTGGCTCCAATCACGTATCGGATAGAAGGAAACGAAGTCTTTATTAGTAAATAATAAGTAAATTCTATGCCTATGATATAAAATAAGAGAGAAAACAAAAGCCGGGAAAATGCTGCAACATTTAACCCGGCCAGAAAATTAATTAATAAGGTTTTACTATTAACTAAAAATCATTCAAATTTATGAATAAACTAATAACCCTCCAAGAGAAAAGGTCGTTTTCTTGGGGTAAAAGATCTATGCGGATTATGAAGGTTACTTTAATTTTATGCTTCTTAGCCATTCAGCTGTCTGCTGCGAGTGTATATTCTCAGTATGTGAGTCTTAACTTGTCAATGAAAAACACTACTGTAGGTGCAGTGATAAACAGCATCAAATCGCAGACCGGTTACGAATTCTCTTACGATGCCGACTTATTGGACAAGGTGATCGGTACGGTTTCTGTCGACATGAAAAATGAACAGATAGAAACTATATTAAATAAAATATTTGGTGGAACGGATATCAATTTCCGTGTGTTGAACAACCGTATATTTTTAAAAGAGGAACCCGGAAAGCTGAAGAATCTGTCGGTTGTAAACCAGCAACAGAGTCAGAAAACCGTAAAAGGGACGGTGGTTGATGCTGCGAATATACCGGTTATCGGTGCCAACGTATTTGTAAAGGGTACCACTCATGGTACGATTACGGATATAGATGGTAATTTCACGCTTACAAATGTGGCTGAAAACTCTACATTGGTTATATCCTATATCGGATTTCTTGAAAAGAATGTGGAGGTAGGGAATAAGACATCTTTCGATATTGTGCTGCTTGAAGATTCCAAGAAGTTGGAAGAGGTTGTGATTGTAGGCTACGGTACACAAAAGAAGGTGAATTTAACTGGATCCATCACGGCTGTAAATGCTTCGGAATTGAGTGGTATATCTACCTCCAACCTGTCCAATACCCTGGCCGGTCGTGCTCCGGGCGTTAATATTACAGGAAACTCGGGATTGATGGGTGCTTCATCAAACATCCGTATTCGTGGTGGATTTGGCGAACCGTTGTTTGTAATTGACGGTATCGTGCGTGATAAGGATGCATTTGATGCATTGGAGGTGAATGAAATTGACCAGCTGAGCTTCCTGAAGGATGCTGCTACAGCTTCAATTTATGGTTCGCAGGCTGGTAACGGCGTTGTACTTGTAACCACTAAGGGGGGAACACAGCAGAAGCCGATGTTCAATTACCAGGGTTCGTATACGTTTATGACTCCAACGCAGGAGTTGTTTTCGGATATGTTCACCGCTACAGACGAATTGATTTACCAGAATCGTGTGGCTCAGTATCAGGGCCTGGCTACGCCTAACGGCGAGAAAGAGTTTGAATACTTTAAAGATAAAAATTACAACGTAAACGATTATATCTGGCAAACTCCCTGGAATCAGAAACATTCTGTAAGTGTATCCGGTGGAAATGATAAGGTTACGTATTATGCTCTGGGAAGTTATATAGGTGAAGAGGGATCATATAAGAATCTGGAGAACGACAAGTTCAACCTTCGTTCGAATGTAACAGCAAAAATTACAGATCAGATAAAGATGAACTTTAACCTGGCTGCCAATCAGCAGAACCAGCAGCGGTTCTATTGGCCGTTTTCTGACGACGACGAGCAGACCATCGGTGACCTTTATCGTTGTACCTTCAACTGGCCGAAAACCTATCCGTTTTATCTGAATGCAGACGGATCGCCGGCTAACAACGTTACGGATTATCCGGTTCAGACACCTATGGGTAGCTGGCAGGCATGGAATGTGGTAGACCAGGTGGTGGGCGACCGCTATATCAAAACCAGAAAAAGAGAGGTGAATGCAATCTTGTCGTTCGACATAGATTTGGGTAAGTTCATCCCCGGACTAACAACCAAGCTTGTTGGTAATTATATCGGTAACGATTATATGCGTAAAAAATACCTCACTTACCAGCACAACTATGTATGGGCTGCTGCCAACTCGGACCAGAACCGTTTCATCCCGGCTGCACCAGACCCCAATAAGATGAATACGTTTACATTCTCTCAGAATCAGGAATTCTTGAGTTACAATGTTCATTCATTGTGGAGCGAACAATTAAACTGGTTCCTTAACTATAACCACAGCTTCGGAAAGCACGATATTTCCGGTACATTGGTATGGGAACAACAGGCTAACGGCGGCGAGAAGGTGTATGCCAAGGGTGAAAGTCCGCTTACAAACTACGACCAGATGTTTGTCTACTCCACAGATGCCGAACGTAGATGGGGAGATGCCTGGGAAGTAACCAACGGACGTTTGTCGTGGATCGGTCGCTTTAACTATACCTACGATCAGAAGTATATCGCCGAATTTTCGTTCCGCTATGATGGAAATACCTTGTTCCCGAAAGAGAAACGCTGGGGATTCTTTCCATCTTTCTCCGGTGCCTGGCGTATCAGCAACGAATCGTTTATGGAAAATACGTCCAATTGGTTGGATAACCTCAAGATCAGAGCATCTTATGGTACAACCGGTAACGATTTGAACGTGAATAACAAGGAAATCGAGCCATTTTCTTATATGAATGTATATCAGTCGGGTTATTCGTACATTTGGGGTGATAACCTGAACTTGGGTATTGAACCTGGCGCAACTCCAAACCCGTACCTTACCTGGGCTACATCGGCTACCTACAACGTTGGATTTGATTTTGGAGTACTTAACAATCGTTTAAGCGGATCGTTTGATGCTTTCTATAAAACAGAAAAAGATATTCTTGGATCCAGAATTGTTACGATTCCCGATACTTACGGACAATCACTTGCTCCTGAGAACTACGCCGAAAGATCCTGGAGAGGAGTTGAGTTTAACGCCATGTGGAGAGATAAAGCCTTTGGCGGTCAGCTTGATTATTCTATCTATGGCAATGTTGGTTTCTCAAAAGACCAATGGGATGTATTGGATCAGACAGCGCTTTATTCTCCGGGCGGAAACCTTGAAGAATTTTCGGCTATCGGAAAACCTCTTAACCGCCTAAGTGGACTGAAAACTTTGGGTATTGTTCGTACACAGGAACAATTGGACGAGCTGCTTGCCAAAGGATTTAAACAATATGGTAGAAATCCGTATCTTGGCGGACTCTATTTTGAAGATGTACGTGGAGATGGTTATTCACCCGGTCCCGACGGAAAGATTGACGGCAACGACGTTCAGCTTCTTTCAGACAATGCGGCTCCCCGAATCAACTATGGTTTTGGTACAAACCTGTCATGGAAAGGATTTACAATGGACATCCATTTCCAGGGAGTGGGATTGTACGACCGTATGATAAGCAACCTGGGAGAAGGGATGGGCGGAATCCGTCAGTATGGTGGTACGGTAAGACCTTATTATCCTATCTGGACAGACGATGTATGGACTCCCGAAAATCCAAATGCCAAATATCCGAGGGTAATTGGTAAAAGCTGGTACGAATCCGGGACAGGTGCTCAGTCTTTCTGGATCAGAAACGGTGCTTACCTGCGATTGAAAAACCTGAATGTTGGTTATAATTTGCCTAAGAGCTGGATTTCGTTCCTTAACCTTGAATCTGCTCAGCTTTTCGTAAACGGCACCAACCTGTTTGTGCTTTCTGCGATGACAGAGTTTCATGATCCCGAGCAGGATTGCTACGATTCTTATCCGTTAATGAAATCATTTACTTTTGGCGTAGATATTAAATTCTAATAATTGATGGTATGATGAAAACTATAAAATATATAATCGTTTCTGTATTGGCTATGTTTGCAACAACAAGCTGTAATACATTGGATATTGAGGATATCTATGACTACAATGCAGAATTAGTATGGAATGACCAATCGCTGGTAAATGCCTATATGGCCAACCTGTATGCGAACGTGTTTAGTAACTGGTCTCCTTCGCTTGATCAGGCAACACAACAATTATCGGGTATAGTTTTTTATCCGGACCGTATTAACATGACCAACGGCGAGTATAAATTGTGGAACTACACGAATATCCGCTTGATTAACGAGGCTATTCAAAATGTAAGTGCAGGTAATTTGCCGGATAACTTCAAAAATGAGATAATTGCCCAGTCTAAGTTCTTAAGGGCATACGTTTATTTCGATATGGTTGTGTATCACGGAGGTGTTCCTTATATTACCGTTCCGCAGGACAAAGATAAAGACGACCTGTACGTGAAAAGAAACTCCACGAAAGAGTGTTTCGACCTGATCATAAAGGACCTGGATGATGCTATTAGCCTTCTGCCTGAAAGAATCTCAACTTCGTCTGCTAACTTCGGAAAGATTGACGGTTGTTTTGCCACAGCCTTTAAAGCAAAAGTATTGCTTTATAAAGCATCTCCTCAGTTTAATCCATCCAACAAGTGGGATAATGCTTATTGGAAAGAGGCTTATGCCGCCAATGAAGCTGCCTACAATAAACTAAAAGGGTTGGGTTATGCACTAACACCCGATTATGCCAATATATTTTTGAATGAACGTGGTCCGGAGGTTGTTTTCTCTGTTATTAATACCTATCCGAATAAAACAGCCAACTGGGATTACGGTGTACGTCCCGGATCCGAAAGCCGTGGTAATGCGTGGGCTTCGCCAACATGGGATTTCGTTAAAGAGTTTCCTATGAAGGATGGTAAGCTTTACAATGACCCAACAAGCAAGTATTATAAGACAGATGCGAACTTCCTGCAATCATACTGGTTGAACAGAGATCCCCGCTTTGATAAATCGGTGGTTTGGAATGGCTCGGTATACGAAGTATCAAATAAAAAGGGAAACAGACAGTATACAGCATTGGGTGTTGCGGATGTACTGGACGATTTTGGTGTAAACCCGAAGGCAGGAACCAATTCAACTAACCTGGACTCATATAGTGGTTTCTTTATTCGTAAGGCGAGTGATTTGTCTTTGTTACAGTCGGAAGTGCAGCAATACGACATCGACTATATTGTAATGCGCTTTGCCGAGGTGATGCTTAATTATGCCGAAACAGCCAACGAAACCGGAAAATCGGATGTAGCGTTAACTATCCTGAAGGAAATAAGAAATCGTGCAGGTATTGAAGCCGGGGCCGATGGTAATTATGGTATTACTACCACCACCCGCGAAGGTATCAGAGAGGCTATCCTTGCCGAAAGAAACATTGAATTCTGCTTTGAAGGTAAGTATTTTTGGGATTTGAGAAGACTGAGGATGCTGGACCGTCTGGATGGTAAAACCAAATTTGGAGTAGAAGCCATTGCCATAAATCCGGATGGATCAGAAATGTCTATCGCCGAAGCAAAAGCGAAAGCAGCCAAAAATGAACTCAAGGAGGCCGATTTTAAATACACCGTTCATCAGATTCCTTTTACCGGAGTGAAGATCTCTTCGGTACCCGAAAAATATTATTTCTTCCCAATCAAACAATCAGTCATTGATTTGAACAGTAACATTGAGCAGAATAGTAACTGGGGCGGTACGTTTAATCCAACTTTAGAGTAATGCGTATTTAGATTTAATAGAATCAGAAGCTGTCTTACGAAGGGCAGCTTCTGTTTTTTTATTAAAACTGAATTTGATTTATTGGTATTATTAATAATATGTCTTATTTTTGAGTTTTCGTTTTACTTTATGTGATGTAATTATGAAGAAACCATTCTAAAGATAACAAATTATAAAAGAATGGCGAATATTGCAGACATTTAAACGGAAATTGAAGATAATTTGACAGCTAATTAGAGTTGATATGTTCAATATAATAATTATTTTTGCGATTCTTAAAACTATAAGTTTAACATATTTCATACTATGAAAACAAACAGAAGAGATTTCTTAAAGACTCTCGGCGGTGTTGCGGCATTTACAGTAGTCCCGCGGCATGTGCTGGGAAATGGGTTTATTGCCCCAAGTGATCAACTTACCAAAGGTATTATAGGTACCGGAGGAATGGGGCGCGGCCACCTCAACTACGAAGGTACCCGTTTAGTTGCAGTCTGCGACGTTGATAAGAAACACCTTGAACTGGGCAAAAACCTGGTTAAAGACAAAATTGCAGCCTATACAGATTTCCGCGATTTAATTTTGGATAAGAATGTAGACATCGTGCACATTGCAACTCCTCCTCACTGGCATGGAATTATGTCGGTCGAAGCTGCCAAAGCAGGTAAGGATATCTGGTGTGAAAAACCGATGACCCGTACAATCGGCGAAGGTAAACGTGTGATGGAAGCTGTAAAACAATATGGAAGCATGTTCCGTCTTAATACCTGGTTCCGTTTTAAAGATCCTTTCTACGGATTGGGTACGCCCGTTAAACCCTTGAAGAAACTGGTTCAGAGCGGTATGCTGGGATGGCCGTTAAAGGTTACAATCAGCAAACATACCGGATTTGACTGGAAGTTCTACTGGGTAGGGAAAGAATATCTTGAACCGCAACCTGTTCCTGCCGAACTGGATTACGACATGTGGTTAGGCCCGGCTCCTTATAAACCTTACAATGCCCACAGGGTACACCAGACATTCCGTGGATACTGGGATTATGATGGTGGTGGTTTAGGTGATATGGGACAGCATTATATCGACCCCGTACAGTATATATTAGGAAAAGATCATACAAGCCCTGTTAAAGTTGAGGTGGATGCTCCACAACAACATCCGGATGCAGTAGGAACCTGGCGTTCCATTACCTACACTTACGAAGACGGTTGCCAGATTGTTCTTTGGGGTGGCGATTATGGTAATCCGGATACACCTTACATTGCAGGTCCGAATGGTAATGTTTATAAGAATTTTGTTTGTGATATTCCAAACTGGGAAAAGAAATTAGCAGATTATCCGGAACCCGAACCTCAAATCTCTGAGTTCCTTACCAGTGTTAAGACCCGTCAGAAATTTGCATTGAACGAAGAAAACGGATTCCGTTCTGCTACCATTGTTAATATGGGAGCGGTAGCGTTGCGTTTGAACCGTACCTTGCATTTTGATCCTGTTAAACTTGAATTTGTCAATGACGAAGCAGCAAACCGTCTGTTGGATCAGCCGGCGCGTGCACCTTGGAATATCTAATCTTATAAATTGAAATATAGATGAAAAAAATATATTTGCCAATAGGCGCATTATTATTATCGGCATCTCTTTGGGCGCAAGAGCCACAGGGAAGAACAGCCAGTACCATTGTTGCCGATGTTTTGGCGCAAATGCCGGCACAAAAACAGGCAGAATACAATAAGTTACTTCAGTCTCTTTCTACTACAGGAGAAGATGGTGTAGCCATGTTGGTTAAAATGATTAACGAACCGGGTAAAGGAAGCAACTCTCAGGTGGAATACGCACTGAGCGGACTTACTCATTATGTGATGGCAACGGGTAACGAAAGCGCACGTTTAACTACTGCAACCGCTTACGGAAAGGTGCTCGAACAGGTTTCAAACCGCGAAATCAAAGCCTTTATCATTCGCCAGCTTCAGTTGGTAGGAAAGGATGAAAGCGTATCTGTACTTGCCAAATACCTGACTCAGGAGAATCTGGCCGGACCAGCTGCCCGTGCTTTGGTATCCTTTAATTCAGCAAAAGCCGATAATGCGCTAACAGCCGCATTACAGTCGGCCAAAAACAATGTATCCATCCAGAAAGACATCATTCAGGCAATTGCCGAAGCTGATGCAACGGGAGTGGAGCAGGCCTTGTTGGATCTGTTGGCTACTCAGGATCAGAATTTGCAGAAAGTAACGCTGTATGCGCTGAGTCAGATCGGATCTGCCACTTCGTTAAACGCCTTGGGAGCATTGGCAGAAAAGTCAGCTTTCACAATGGAAAATACCGGAGCAAACGAAGCCTACATCGCTCTGATTAAAAAGCTGGCTGCCGATGGAAATACGCAGGCTGCCGAAGCTGCTGCAAACGACCTGCTTAGCAAAGCAACTAAACTTGGTAAAACACAGACACGTAATTCTGCCCTCGAAATACTGCTCTCTATTCAGAAAGAGAAGGGTTTGAAGCTGGTTCTTGCTGCATTGAAGGATGCTTCTAAGGAATACCGCAATGCGGCATTAGATTATACCTCTTCTATTGTTAACGACGAAGTATACGTTACCTTGTTCAAAACAATGGATAAAGCCAAACCCGAACCTAAAACAGACATCCTTAACTGGATTGCCAGTCAGAGTGAATGTCCGGTTCAGCGTGAAGCTATCCGCAAAGTGATGATCAAATTTGATCAGCCAGCCACCGAACTGATACGCAAACAGGTAAAGAATAACGATTTTGGAGTGAAAGAAGCTGCCGTATGGGCATTGGTTAAGTTGGGAGATCCCAATACAATCGGTGATATTTCGGCACTACTTACTTCATCAGACGAGCAGGTTGTGAAATTAGCGCAACGTGCTCTGGCCTCTTTCAAGGGTGATATCTCAACACCTGTGGTAAAGGCAATTGATAAATCTAAGGAAGCCGGCAAAATAGCTGGAATAGAACTGTTGGCTCAGCGTAAGTCTTCTGCCAATCTTAACACTGTTCTGGCGCAGACTAAATCAGACAATGAGTCTGTAAAGAAAGCGGCTTATGCTGCATTGAAAGATGTGGTGGAGGAAAGAGATCTTGTAAACATGTGCGGAATGCTTGAAACGGCAGACGCTTCTACTATTGTTCCATTGCAACAGGCTGTAATTACAGCTGTTAGCGGAATGAGTAAAGAAGCCCAGGTTTCTACAATCAGCAACCGGATGTTGCAGGCAGGCGAAAGCAAAAAACATCTTTATTATATTGTGTTGGCACAAACAGGCGATGCAAAAGCACTTTCTGTAATCTCGGAAGGCTTTGCTAAAGGTCAGGGAGCCGCAAAAGATGCAGCTTTCGAAGCATTGATGAGCTGTAAAGGTCTTGAAGCTGCCGATGCACTCTATGCTATCTGCAAAGATTCATCTGCCCCGGGCTATTTCGACCGTGCAATGAATGCATATGTTAAATTGGTTTCGAATGCTCAATATACCGGCGAAAACCGTTTGATCCGTTTAAGAAAAGCAATGGAGATTGCCAAGACCGATGCTCAGAAGGTTGCCATCTTAAAGCAAATTGAACGCACAGGTACTTACCTGGGTATGTTGTATGCCGGCGAATTCTTAAATGAAAAACCGTTACAGCAAGCTGCAGCTAACGCTGTTATGAATATTGCTCTGGGTAATAAAACCTATACCGGCGAGAATGTGAAGACGCTTTTAAACAAAGTGAAAGAGGTTCTAGACAATCCGGATGCAGGTTATCAGAAACAGGCTATCCAAAAGCATCTGGATGAAATGGCAGACGAAAAAGGTTTTGTATCGTTGTTTAACGGAAAAGACCTGAGCGGATGGAAGGGCTTGGTTAAAAACCCAATCTTGCGTGCTAAGATGAAACCAGAAGAGTTGGCCGCCGAACAGGCTAAAGCCGACGAGAAGGCTCGTTCTACCTGGTCTGTTCAGGATGGAGTATTGGTATTTAACGGTAAAGGTGATAACCTTTGCACTGATAAGCAATACGGTGATTTTGAAATGTACGTTGACTGGATGCTTGACCCCGCAGGTCCTGAGGCTGATGCCGGAGTTTATCTGCGCGGTACTCCCCAGGTTCAGATTTGGGATACAGCCCGTGTAAAGGTAGGTGCCCAGGTTGGATCGGGTGGTTTGTATAACAACCAGAAAAATCCTAGTCAACCGTTGAAGGTGGCCGACAATAAGTTGGGCGAGTGGAACAGCTTTTATATCAAAATGGTGGGCGACCGTGTAACAGTTTACCTGAATGGCGAGCTTGTAGTGAACAATGTAATTCTGGAAAATTACTGGGATCGTTCGCAACCTATCTTCCCGATAGAGCAGATCGAATTACAGGCACACGGAAGCAAAGTAAGCTATCGCAATATTTTAGTGAAGGAACTAAAACGCGCAGAACCATTCCAACTTTCGGAACAAGAAAAGAAAGAGGGTTTCAAGGTGTTGTTTGACGGAACGAATATGCACAACTGGACTGGTAATACGGTAGACTATGTATTGGAAGACGGTTGTATCTCGATGAAACCAAGCAGAGCGCACGGTGGCAATCTGTATACAAAAGATGAATACAAAGACTTTGTGTATCGTTTCGAATTCCAGCTTACACCGGGAGCCAACAACGGATTAGGTATCCGTACTCCGATGGAAGGTGATGCAGCTTATGTAGGTATGGAATTGCAGATTCTGGACAATGAAGCTCCTATCTACAAAGACCTCAAGGTATATCAATACCATGGATCTGTATATGGAATTATTCCTGCAAAAAGAGGATTCCATAAACCAATGGGCGAGTGGAACTACCAGGAGGTTGTAGCCAAAGGAAACCGTATTACGGTTACTTTGAATGGAACCGTAATTTTGGATGGTGATATTAAAGAGGCTACCAAGAATGGTACACCTGATGGAAAACAACATCCGGGCTTGTTCAACGAAAAGGGTCACATCGGATTCCTTGGTCATGGTTCTCCTGTAAAGTTCAGAAACATCCGTATCAAAGAATTGAAGAAATAAGAACTCTGCTTTTATAGTGAATTAAAGGGCGTCCAACAGGTTTGGATGCCCTTTTTTATTTGTTTAAAGCCATTCATCGCTTTTATATACCATGTTTATGGTATTCGAAATGCCTATAACGAGTGATATCGGCTAAGTCTGCTTGGTCTATCTTTGCTGAAAACAATTCATAAAAAAACAGATAGATTATGGGACTTAATAATGCTAGATTCGAAACATTGCAAGTACATGCCGGACAAGTAGTAGATCAAACCACTCACTCCAGAGCAGTGCCGATATATCAGACTTCATCATATGTGTTTGAGGATGCCAAGGATGGCGCCGATTTATTCGGACTTAAAAAGTTCGGAAATATCTATACCCGTCTGATGAATCCAACCACCGATGTATTTGAAAAGCGTATAGCGGCTCTCGAAGGCGGAGCTTCTGCTTTGGCGACCTCTTCGGGGCAATCGGCTCAGTTTATCGCATTGAATAACATCCTGGAGGCTGGCGATAATTTTATTTCCACATCCCATCTCTACGGTGGAACATATAACCAGTTTAAGAATCAGTTCAAACGTCTGGGTGTGGAGGTTCGTTTTACACCCAACGATTCCCCCGAAGCTTTCGAAGCCCTTATCGACGATCATACCAAAGCTCTTTATCTGGAAACGATTGGTAATCCGGATTTAAATATTCCCGATTTTGAAGCGATTGCACGAGTAGCAGATGCACACCAGATTCCATTGGTGGTAGATAATACCTTTGGGGCAGGGGGCTTCTTATTCAGACCGCTTGACCACGGAGCATCCGTGGTGGTTGAAAGTGCTACGAAATGGATTGGCGGTCATGGTACCTCTTTGGGCGGTGTGATTGTAGACAGTGGCCGTTTTAACTGGGGTAACGGAAAATTCAGGGCCTTTACAGAGCCGTCCGACAGTTACCATGGACTGGTATTCTGGGATGTGTTTGGCGACAAAGGTCCGTTCGGCAACATTGCCTTTACCTTGAGAGCACGGGTAGAAGGGCTCAGAGACTGGGGTAATGCCATCAGTCCGTTCAACTCCTTCCTGCTTATTCAGGGGCTAGAAACGTTGTCGCTGCGAGTGGAGCGTCATGTTTCCAATGCATTGGAACTGGCAAAGTGGCTTGAAACCCTTCCGGAAGTAGAGTATGTGAACTATCCCGGATTGGTAAGCAGTCCATACCACGAATTGGCAAAGAAGTATTTTAAACATGGTTTTGGCGGAGTGTTGTCCTTCAAGCTAAAAGGAGGAGCAGAGAAAGCCGACAAGCTGATAAACGGACTCTCGCTGATCAGTCACCTGGCAAACGTAGGAGATGCCAAATCTCTTATTATCCACCCCGCAGCTACAACACACGAGCAGCTATCGGAAGAGGATAAGATTGCTGCCGGAGCTGTACCCGGATTATTGAGAATATCGGTTGGTATCGAGCATATTGAAGATATAAAAAGCGATATCAAAGCAGCTCTTTCTAATTTATAATATTTCCTTTCCCAATCATATATGAATGGAAAACAAGCCTTATATGTTTGAATAACAAGCTATATATGAATGAAAAGCAAGCCTTATATGAATGAAAGACAAGCTATATATGATTGAGGAACGGTTTGTATACGACTGATAATCAGGTCGTAGAATATTGAAGTTTATTAGGGCAATGAATGGGGAAAAATCCTATTACTTTTGACTTGAAAAGTAATGAGAAACGTCTCAAAAAGTATATACATTTTGAGCAAAAAGTACCTGCAAATTTTCCCTTAAGTGATAAATATTTTTCCCTTAAGGGAAAATAAATTTATACTTAAGGGAAATTATTTTTTTACTTAAGGGAAAAATCTGTGTTGTAAACTGCTGACTTTTAATAAATTAAGTGGTTCTTATTCACTTTAGTTGAAAATAGAGTGTTGTACAACCATTTTTATTTTTAGCAATTTCAATCCGGCTTTTCCGTACATAGAACGTTTAACGACTTTTAGTTTATTTACAAATCCTTCTGTGATACCATTTGTGATATTGTATCTTATCGTATTTTTGACTGCTTGATAATCTCTTTTTATTCCTATTATAAAAGTCTTGAGCGTCTGTACTTTTGTATGCCAATATTCTTTCATCCATTTTATAAGTTCATTTGTATTATTACCTGTAATAATGTTGTAAAACTTTTTGGATGCATCATACATCTGTCTGAACCAATCAAATTCTGATAGTATATTGATGATGCCGTTTTCGAATTTACTAATGCTTTTTTTACGTATTGATTTATCAATGATGGCTGATATTTGCTTTATAGGTATGAGTCCAGATCGGTCCTCTACTACTTTTTCACTTGCCTTAAAACTTTTTGATCTGAAACCTCTATGTCCATCACTCAAATATCTGTAATGATCATAAAATGGAGTAAGACTTCCTTTAAATCCCATTCCGCATATTTCCGTATACAGAGTTCTAAGGGCAATCCTTTTGGCAACACCTTCCTCTACGTGTTGGTCATATAATGAGTAGTTATTTCTAAATTTAGAATTTCGTTCTGGTAATTCCTCCATGCCACAATACTTAGTTGCAGTCTGTCTTGCTATTCCTAATTTGTTTGAAATGGCAAACGACTTAAATCCCTTTTGCTGCAACTCCTTCACTTCTCTAAACATTATCATGCGTTGATCCACTATAGTCTCTTTTTTATATACCTTAGTGTTTGGTATAGTTTCTGTAACGTGATTGACAGGAAAAGTTTCCTTGGATTCTTTTTCCCTGACCTTGTTACGATACTCTGCATAATGCGTGCTGATTAATTTCCCAATACGATCTTGTACATTTTTAATCAGATGGAACTTGTCTGCAATCTCAATGATATTGCGTCGGATTGAAGTGATGGCTGAACTATACTCCGTAGAACGGTCTCTACTTACAAGTCCTACATTCTCATGACATTTTATCCATCTGCGGAAACTATCTTCTTCACGGTCCCCTAATATGTCAATGGGATGTCTGCGTAGCAAATCAATTATAATTGTTCCATATGATACGCCTTTACGCCATGCCCAATCATCAACACCTATTTTTTCAACATCGGTATAGTTGGATGGGGTAATTCTATGTAGGTTGCGAAGTATTGTTGAGGAGCTCAGCTTGATGCCATTATATGACAGCAATTTACTTGCATTTAGAGAAGACAACAATAACCCATTACGGATAATTGATAATTCTAACCGACGGGTACGTCTTCGATAACGAAAAACCTCATTTCCAGGCTGCTCTGCAAAAGTCTTCTTATTACACTCTATATTTTTGCAGAAGAATTTTCTTAATTCAAGAAGTAACAGTACTTCTTTACCGAGTATTGACAAATCATGTATTTTTCTAATATATCTGCTATGGACTTGATGACTCTTGTTGCCACAATATGGACATACTGCATCTGTTCTTGTTGATCTTGCATATAGTAATATAGAATCTTCTTCGTTATTTACATCCTCTATTCTGATATCCGATGATTGATAGATAGAAGAAAAGCCATTGCATATTTCAAAAACATTTGAATCAACTGTATTATTTAATAATGATTTTGTTGTAGATTTGTGCTTGTTAGGTTTGTCTGACATTCGTAAATTCTTTATTTTTAGCTACTTAAAGATACGAAAAACAAGTCAGACTACCTAACTTTTCATTATGCTATTTCCTGATAACCAGCATCATACAACTCTCTTTTGCTCTTGAAACATTGTTGTTTTATAATCAAGTTGAATGACATTTTTTTATAATTTTCAACTAAAGTGAATAAGAACCAATTAAGTAGACACTTTTTGAT
>WARQ01001808.1_pt1 | contig 32941 bp, 63 predicted proteins | sample 4769161 | NCBI WGS metagenome assembly WARQ01 (sample SAMN08893024, study PRJNA449175) | gut metagenome | isolation source: rumen sample fed with dry roughage | host: buffalo | place: India: Nagpur | collected 2016 | reverse complement strand
TTTATCCATCATATAATACTTTTGTTCTTCTCTTTCAAATTCTAGTATCTTATGGTATGTATCTCCTACACCATTTATTACCCTTCGTTTCGCCCAAAGTTCAAACACTAGCCATCACTTCCTATTCTTCTTTGTTTAATATGTCTATTATTTCATTAACTTTTTCTGCTAAAAATTGTACATTTATTCTTAAGAAGTCAACATATTCCCAATGTTCATCTTCATCTCTTAACTTTAATAATTCAGGTTTTAATTTTTCTATTTTCTTATCTTCTTTAAATGGCTTGTTTCCCAACGATTTGTTCCAACCATTTTCAAAACATTTTCTTATTTCACCACAAGCATATCCTAATGCTTCCACATCTTGTTTAGTTAATGGTTTTGTTTCTTCTTCTATTATTTCTACTTCATCATTTAAGTTGCATATATCTTTATTCATATAATAATAATCTTCTTCTCCATTAGAATTTTCAAAAATATGTATATACCAAAAATCATTATAAACATATTCTTCTTTTTCCCCTGAACTGTTTTTTCCAATTATTTTTTTAGGTATTTTTTCATCATTTGCTATTTTATTTAATAAATCAATTATTTTCATTATCTTCTCCTTACTCTCGTATGTTTTTCTTCAAATTCCCTATACATTACAAGCCTGTTGCCTTCCGTTATCATTGCTTCTTGATATTTGTCTCTGTCTATTTTATCCATCATATAATACTTTGCTTGTTCGTTTTCAAATTCTAGTATCTTATGGTATGTATCTCTTACTCCATTTATAGGTCTCTTTTTTGCCCACAATTCAAACATAACCAATCACCCTTTCTTAATTAAAGTTCTTTAACATATTTAAAATATTCTTTAACTCTATCTTTTAATACTTGTTTTACTTCATTTTGATTACATAAATGTATAATGGCTTCATCTTTAAAAAAAGTTAATATTTCTTGGTATTGTTCATCATTGTATTCTGGCAATTTAATTAATAATTGAAATTTGTCATCATTACATACAAATTTTGTATCAATTAAATAAACTAATAATTCGATATAAATATATTTTTCTAATTTTTTAGAATAATAATTGTCTAATATTCTATCAATTATTTTCATTATCTTCTCCTTCTAATTCATTTATTTTAACTAACACTCTTGTAAAAGTTAATGATATTATTGGATTAGGTTCTTTTTGCATTTCTTCTACCCACTTTTTTAATTCTTCTTTTTGTTTCTTTAATTCACTATATAAATGTTTGTAGTGTTCTCCTAATTCTGCTTTTGCTTGAAGATCTGGAATTTCGCCTATTGGAATACCACATACTGTTAATAGCATATCTTGTCCTACCACTCTATCTTTAGTTATTTCATGAGATAGTACTCTATTAGTCTTTTCTAATTCTTCTTTTTGTTTCTTTAATTGTTCATTTTCTTTTTCTAATAATTCAATAGTCTCTGCTTGACTTTTTATTACCATTGATGGATATATTTTATCGTTCATTCTATTTCACCTAACATTCTTACAATAAATTTATCTTTTTCATTCCATTGTTTTGCTCTTTTTTTATTTTCTGGAATATTGTTTAAATATTCTGCATATTCTTTTGCTTCATCAAAAGTTTTAAATCTTTCTAATTCACTTTTATAAACTAATCTCTCATTATGATTGCAATCTGATACATTGATATAATATTGTAATTTTTCATCACAACTACTTGCTCCGATACCAACAACATGAGTTATTCTAGGAAAATAAACAAAATCATAGCAATCTACTATATAATATTCTTTCTTAAATATCTCACTCAAATTCATCTGTTTCACCTAACATTCTTAATAAATCTTCTTTAAAATATGAAATTCTCATAGAAATTGACATACTTCCTTCACAATCAAATCTATCAAGTTCTTTATGTATAAAATTAACAACATCATCTTTTTGTTTCTTTAATTGTTCGTTTTCCAATGCTAAATCATTGTAATTTTTACCTGTAAATATTGTTTGCCCTATGCTTGTCAAACCATTAATTTTATCTTTTAATTGTTCATTTTCTTCTAATAATCTTTTATTTTCATTTTCTAAACAAATACACCTTATATTTCTATATTCATATTGCATTTTAAGACTATCATTTCTTTTTTTTAAGTCTTTAATAATTTTATCTTTATTCATCACTATCACCTTTTAAATTGCACCAATCAGTTTCCATTTCTATTTTCCAATCATCTGCATTTTTTAAAGAACACAATATGCTTTTTTCACTAAATAACCATTTTAAATAATTTTGTAAACATTTTTCGTGAACATCACTACTTTGAAAACTATCCACACTATCGTTTCCCCAATCATTATGTGAAGATATTATATTTATAAATCTTTCTTTATATTTTATTTTCTCTTTACAAAAATCGCAAAACATTTCTTTTCCAATTTCTTCTTTAACTTCTTTCATGTATGTTTTAAATTCAGTTCTAATCATCACTATCACCTTTTAATATATTTAAAAATCTACTTGCAATATGTCTTTCTTCAAAAGTTGCTTCTCCTAATAATAATCCATTGCCAAATTCAATTGCTTTATCTCTATTATTTTGTAATTTCTTATATTCTTCTATTGTTGCTTTCCACTCTTGATATACTGTTTCGTGTTCTTTTTCTAATCTATTGCATAACATTTTTAAGTCTTTGTTTATCTTTTTTAATTCTTTGCACTCTCTTACCTTTTGTTCATAAGCAACCATATTTCTACTTATTGTTTCTCTTAATTCCATGTTCCACTGCCTCATGTATAATCCTGTATCATCTTTCCTTTTCTTTGGTTTCATTATTCCACCCATTGTATCTTTCTATCTTTTTCTAAATCTTTGTCTAATTGATAAACTTTTTCTATACTTAAATATCCATAACTGCTTTGATATCTTTTTTGTTCTGAATCATATTCAAATCTAGCAAAATATTCTCCTTTATGATATAAATTAAAAGGTTTATGTTCTTTTAAATTATTTGATAGACTGCAACCACTCTCGTTCTTCATCTGTTAATTCATCCCTTTCTTTTATTTCTTGATTTAGCCAACTTGGCTCTGGTTCTTTATATTTTTCTTTTGGTAATTCATATACATCTTTCCAACTATTTAATATACTTCTTTCTAACATTTTAATTTTAACATTATCTTCATATTTTGATAATTTATTAATTAACATTTTTATTGCTCTTTCACTATTTACTGCTTTTATTTTTTTTCTTAATTCTAAAAAATCTTTAAATAAATCATTTAGTTCTTTATTAGCATAATATATTATATTATTTTTTTTATTATTAATTATTTTATTATTAATATTATATTGCCCTTGATTTTCTACCCCTAGAAATTCAACCCCTAGATTTTCTACCCCTTGTTTTTCACCCTCTTGTTTTTTTTCATAAATATCATATATATATTCTATTCTTCCTGTTTTTGTTTCATTTGGTAATAATTTAGTTACTTTTAAATAACCAAATTTTTTTAATTCTTCTAATGTTGATTTTATAGAAGTTTCATTTTCTTTGTTAATAGCAACTAAACCAGCAACTGAATAATCCCAATTGTCTGGAAGAGAAAGCATTTCACTTAATAATCCTTTTGCTTTTAAACTCATTTCTTTTTCTTTAAAATGATAATTGCTCATTGTAACAAAATTTTTATTTTTATTTACACGAATAACAGACATACTTATTCTCCTTCTTTAATAAAATAATCTAATATTTCTGCATTTTTATCATAATATTTAGTGATACAATATGCTGTTATTTTTGTTGTTCCTACTCTTGCATTTAATATTCTTGATAAAGTTTCAGGAGCAATGCCTATTTCTTTAGCAACTTCTTTTTGATTTTTAAATTTTATTCTTTTTTCTAATGGATTGCTTAAATTTATATAATACACTATCACACCTCCTTTGAATTTTATATACAATTTAATTATACATCAAAATTGATTTAAAAACAATATTTTTTTATAAAAAAAAAGAAGTTTTTTATTCAACTTCTACTGGTATATCTAAATTATGACATTCTTGCAAAATACCATCTATAAATATACTCATTTCTTTTGTGTTATATTCACTCGATCCTTTCATTACTAAATACCAATCAGCAGGTTTACCATTTAATATTGAACTTTCTTTATATTCATAATACTTAAATATTGGTATTTCTCCTTTTGGTACTGGAATTAACATTGATTGTCCATAATCTTTTAACATTTGAAAATAAACTTCTTCTTTTGATTTACCAACCATATTTGCTATCAAAACTATTAACTTCCATGCTAAAGAGTTTTGATTTTTGCTTCTGTTGTCTCTTAATGGATTAATTTCAAATTGGCTTTCTTTATCTTGATTATATAAATACTGAATTATTTCGATTGGCTTACCTATCATAACTTGTTCCTATCAAAAGGGCATATCTAAATTATCTGTTGGCAAATCATTTCCTATATCATTTTTCTTTGTTGATAAGAATTGTACTCTATTTACTAATATGTATGTTCTTGTTTTATTATTTCCATTACTATCTTGATATTTATCTGTTCTTATATTTCCACTTACTGCTATTAAATCCCCTTTATGTGTGTATTTTTGTAATGTTTCTGCTACTTGTCCCCAACATTCACAATTAATAAAATCGCTTTCATAATCTCCGTTAGGTGCTTTATATGTTCTTGTTATCGCTATTGAGAAACTAGCAACTGCTTTATTGCTAGTTGTATATCTCAATTCACAATCTTTTGTTAATCTTCCTATACCTACATAAGTATTCATTATTTTTGCCTTCCTTTCAATATTTTGTTTAATTCTTTTAATTGTTCTAATGTCATGTCTCTATCACTTTCTACTTTAAAATATTTCATCATTTCTTCTCTGTCTGTTCCTTGTTCAAACATCATATTTGAATTTTCTATTATCAATTTATTCATTTCTTGTTGTTCTTCTTCACTTGGTAATTTTTTTCCAGTTGTCAATTCAATAATTTTTAATAATCTTTCATCTTTTGAATTATCTAATAACCAATCTATATAATCATTTGGCAATTCGTTTATTTTTTTACCTTTATGTTTTCCAAACTCTAATGTATAATTGTCTGCTTCTTCTTGTGTTACTTCTTTTTCTTCTGTTAAACTTGCTCCATCATCATCTTCTGTTGCTAATCCTAATGCCATTAAAAGAGAATATCTTCTACAATAAGTTAAACTGCTCCCATATTGTTGGACAGGATTGTTTATTCCAGATAATCTTGCTTCTACTATTTGGCAACCTCTATGTTTCTTTTCTACTCCATTTTTATCTATTAATGTTGTAATAATATAATCTTTTTGATTTAATTCACAAGTTTCAACTTCTTGATAATATGTAATTTCATTTTCTAAGCAATATTTGTTTATATCTGCTAATTCTGTATATTTGTAACCATACCCTTCTGTTTTTTTTGCTATTGTATTTTTCATTATTCATACCTCCATATATAACCACCTGCATATTTTCTGTTTGTGTTTTGTTTGCAAACAGTAATAATATTTGCATGATTAATTTTTAATTCTTTTTCTATTTCCACTATACTTTCCCATTTTTTTAAAAAAATCATATCTTTTGTAAATTGAATTACCTTTCTTGTTTTAGATTTTTGTAAACCCATTTTATATGCATGCTTCATGTTTTCACTTTGAGTACACCATTCTAAATTATTCACATTATTGTTTAATTTATTTCCATCTTTATGATTAATTTGTTCATAATTATTTGAATTATTTAGATATTTAATTGCAACAAGTTGATGAATAGAAAACTTTTTTTGTTTACCTTTGTTCCATAAATTAACTCGTTCATAACCACTATTTGATATAAAAGTATTTTTGATTTTACCTGTCTTTTTATTAATGCATTTGCCATCTTTTGTTATTTCATAAAGTTTTAAATATTCATTTGCTATTGCTAAATCTAAATATTTCATAATTTCATCCCTCTTTCATAATATAATTTTTTATCCATTTGTTTTAACCAATAATTAGAATGTGTTTCTAATGATTTATAAGCCAATATATATGATTGCTCCCAATCCGGATAACATTTTATTAAATAATTTTTAACAATATTCAAATATATTAACCTATCTTTACTGTTATCCATTTTAAAATGACAATTCATACATAATGTAACTATATTTTGTTCTATTCCTAATCCTGCTTTTGATCCTCTTGGCAAAAAATGAGCATTTGGCATTACATTAAAATTATTACCACATACTACACATTTACCTTTATCTCTTTCCCATACTTTCTTTTTTACTTCGTAGGGTATATCTGTTGCTTTTGCTCTTTTACTTTTCATGTCTACTATTTAAGATTAATCTAATATATCCTGTTAATGTTAATCCTAATGACTTTGCTTCTGCTTTTAAATCTCTTTTTAATCTTTCATCAATATTCAAAAACATCATACCTCTCCTCTCTATATTAATTATATATCATTTTAATAATTTTTTCAAGTAATATTTAAACATTTCTAAATCATTTTTAAATATCCATTGTCCACACCAACTACATAGAATTTTGTTATATTTAGCAGTAGGAGTTATGATTACAGAATGTCCACATCTGCAATATCTTTTATATTTTACTAACTCATTTTGTAACTTAATATCATCTGTCATTTTTATCATTCCTTATTCTATTTATATATTTTTGCATACCCCCTACTTTGCCTGCTGTCTTTCTTCTTTTTTGTTCTTTCTCTTTTAGTTGATATTTTAAATCTTCTATTTCTTTGTTCTGTCTATGTATTTGTGTAATAAAACTTTCTTCTCTACTAATTAATGTTTTCATTAATTTTAAATCTGTTTTTCGAACATTTGTATAAACATCTGTTTCTTTAGGTATTCTAGGAAATTGTATTCTTAACCAAAACTTTTCTATAACCCCCAACTTCCTAGCATCTTTCATTATTTCTCCTTTAATATTATTTATAATCAAGTATACTAATTAACATTTGTGTTAGTTGTTTTTCTAATATCAAGTATCCAAAACAAGTTGTATGGTTTTCTATCAAACTAATTGCTTTTTGTATTCTTTCTTTTAATTCTTGTATTTCATAATTCTGTTCGTGTACTGTATCTTTTAATCTGTCTAAAAATTCAGTACCTTCTTCTATTCTCATTATCTCACCTCCTTATAATTATCTTCTACATATTCTTTGAAATCATTAAACTCTTCTAGTAAGTTTTCATAAGCAATAACTAAATCATCAATTATTAAATCTCCGTTGTTTGTTTCTCCATTTTTGAATTGATAATCTGTCAAAGTTATTTCTTCAATCTTGTCTATTAGTTTTTGTTCTAATTTCATATTCACTCCTCCTTACATTTTCATTATAATATATTTTTAATATAAAATCAATACATTTTTTTAAAATAATTAAATTTCCTTTTATTTTTGTTTTAAGACACTTTTTATCAAAATAATGTAATTATACTAGAAAAATATTTTTGAACGAATATGATGCCTTAAAATGAGTTTTAAAAGGTAATTTAAAAGAGGAAACTATTTAGTCCTCTTTTTTTCTAATATTTTTTTATTTTCTCTTATTATTTCCATTCTGTTTTCATATTCTTCAGGATTATGTTTTTCTAAATAATGAAGTTCTTGATGTACATCTGCAGACAATAAATAACTTTCTTCATATATTGTGTGATGAGTTATATGATAAGGAGGATCATGATGTAATTGCAATTTACAATCTTTGTACTCTATCATGTTATACATATCCACCCTACCACATTTTAAAAACAGTTGTTGTTTTACTTGTCTTGTATTGGCTTTACTTCTATTTTTACTCATTCAATTGTAATTTGAAACTTTGTAGCATTTTTGCCTAGAACTCCCGCATATCCATCTTGTTTATTTTTTGTTTCGTTATCATATTGCCATGGTAAATTATTAACTCTATATTTGGCTTTTTTAAATGGTCTAATATTAGGTGGTGTATTATAATAAACTCTTATTGCATCTATTGGCTTATTATTTCCTCCCCAACCATTAATAAAATTATTTATATTGTAACCTGTAACTTTTCCAAGCCATTTTCCATTTTTAACATGAACTTGATACCATATACTACCTTTGTCTACTTTGATTGCAACTCCAGTAATAGGACTATCTTGCCAACCTGCATAATCATTTAAGTTTTTAACTTCACTCAACCAACCATGTTTTTGAGTTTTAACTCTATAATAAACATTAACTTCATTAGTTGGTGTAGGATTTGCTCCGTTTAGTCTCGCTTTAAAATCATTCCATCTTTGAGGATTAGAAACCATAGGGGCAGGACAATTTTTACCAGTTACATCAAAATGTCTTATTACATTCCCAGAAGATATGTTATATTTATTCATTAGATATTTAGTTAATTCTATTGTTTTATTAACTACACTTTCTTTTATATCTAAAGAACCATTATTATAATAACAACACATTTCTATTCCTATTGAATTATAATTAGTACATATACCTAAATAAGTTCCACCATTAGACCCTTGTCTACCACCGCCACAATGCCATGCTACATCTTTATCAAGAACACATTGCCATATTTCATTTTCATCAACAAAATAATTAGCACTTGCATTTCTATTAACACTTTTAAAATATCTTGTATTATCATAAGCAGAACTTACTGCTCCAACATAATGTATTACTATAAATTTATTTTGTTTGTTGTTTCCAATATTATAATTAACATTAGTTAAATTTTGTTTTATTTCCAATAAACATCACCTATACCCATTCCCACACATATCCTTTGTGTGTTTTTAATTTTTTATTACAACAATCTCTTACATGTTGTCTAATAAATCCATCTTTTTCTGTATCTTTCAGGCAATTATATATTATTTCGTTATTTCCTTCAATTCTTTTAACTTTCTTTTTTCCAAATCCTTCATGATGTAAAAACCTTTTATTATCTGCAAACCTTCCTTGTTTTATGCAATGTTGCATATTCCCAAAATAAGTAGTCCACTCTAAATTAGTATAAATGTTATTTTTAGGATTGTTGTCTAAATGATTTACTATATTATATTTGTTTGGGTTTTCTATAAAACATAAAGCCACAATTCTATGAATAAATATACTTTTTGTTTTGCCATTTTTAGAAAGTAATATTTTTAAATAATTTCCATTTGATTGTGGTTTTAAAATTGTATCTTTTTTTCCATATTGATTATTAGTCTTTCTCTTTAAACTTTTAATTCTACCATAATTGCTTACTTGATATAATCCTTCATATTCTGGTATATCTTTCCATATTTCCTTATTCATATTATCATCTCCCTTATAAATGATTGAGGGAAGATAAGGGCTTCCCTCTATAAAAATTATAGTACAAAAATTTCTTTTTTTCAACTACTTACTTTGTGGAACTAGTTTTTGAACTATTTTAACCATAATAACTCCTATTCAACTACTAAAGCGTCAAATTCTTGTTCTGTTATAAATCCTTCATCATCATTACATACTATTATTCCTGTTTTTGATTGGTCGTTCATGAAGGCATAAGAATAACCTGTCATACCTTCAACTGTTGCTCTTGGTAAATTTATATATATTTTTTCAAGTGATGAACACAAGTTAAACCCAAACCTTCCCAATCCATTATTTGCTACATTAGCACCTACCCATACTTGTTTTAAATAAAGACAATTTCTAAAAGAGCCATTATTACTTTGGTTACCTGCTATTGATACTAAATCAGGCAAACATATCTTTTTAATTGCATAACAATTATTAAAAGAATTGTCTCCAATTGAAGTTGCTGATGTTTTTGTAACAATTAATTTCATACATGCTTGGAAAGCACTAGAACTAATAGTATTTACTGTATCTAAATTTATTGTCTCTAATTTATTACAAGAAACAAAACAACTAGTAGGAATATTCCCTGCATTTGTAGACCATACAACACTTTGTAATCCTGTGCAATTCTCAAAACAACTTGCACCTAATGTTGTTACACTATTTGGCAAGGTTACTGACATAAGTTTTGAACAATAACTAAAAGCACCTTGCTTTATTACCGTTAATGTATTTGGTAATGATATTTGGGTAATTGGCATATATTGAAATCCATACCATCCAATAGAAGTTATATTGTTTGGCAGAGTGATTGTTGAAACATTTTTTAGAAATGTTCCATTAGAATTATTTTGTAAATAATAATCTGGTATTGTTGTAAATCCCACGATAGAAGCACGAGTAGGATAACCATCATCATTCCATTCACTAAATATTACACCTTTGGTAGGAGTGTCGCCACCCCCACCTCCTCCACCTGCTTGTTTTCCTAGTAAGTAACTTACTACATCCATGTTATACCTCCTTCCATTCTTGATTTTCTTCATCAAAGAAGGCTAATTTTTGAGTATCTATTTCAACAAATACACTTCCGTTGCCTATTTTTTTATCTCCAATAGTTGTTGGCTTTGTATCTCCTGACATTCCTCTTAATTCCCCATAAATAACTTGTCCTTCTTCTGTGTTTTTTATATTATCTGTTTTATATGTTGAAACCATTTATTATTCCTCCTCTTTTTTAGTTTTTTTCTTACTTATTTTATCTTCTAATTTGTCTACTCTAGATGATAATGTAGTTAAATTAGAGTTTATTGCTACTAGAGTTTTTTGTATATCATCTAATATTTTGTTGTTATCCTTCAATGTTGTATTAATAAAATAAATCATAAATGCTACACATATAACTCCTATTCCATTTTGAGTTATTAAATTAATTAAATCATCCATTTTTATTCTCCCTTCTAAAACTTACCACCATAAACTGCTATTGGTATTAAATAGTTATTATCTGTTCCAGTATTAGTCCATCCATTATATCTAACATAATCATCACCAATAGCATAATGTGTATTGTCCGTACAATTTACTTGTCTATAATATTCAGCTAGATAATAAGTTCCACCTGCACCATAGTCCCATGCCATATCAGCTATAGCTCCAGCACCTTTTAAACACATAACAGATTTTTGTCTGTTTGTTGAACGATGGAACTTAAATATCCAAATTAAATAGTCATAATCACTACTAGATAATTGAACATTTTGTGGTCCGAAAGCACTTGTTGGTGCGGAGTTAGTCCATAATGATACTAATCTTGTTGAGTTTATCTCATTTACTGCTCCTACAATACTAGAAGTAGTTGTAGTCGTTAAAGTAGACAAATCGCCTATATTATTAGCATTATTATTTGCTACTGATTTAATCTCATTCATATCGCTATCAGTTACTTTGTTTATATCTGCTATATCAGGATTAGTATTTAAAGCAACTTTATTATCATAAGTTATTGTTTGAACTGCCATAATTTCCTCCTATTCTACCCTCACATCTTGGGTTATAGTATATGTACTTCCTACATTAAAAGTACCTTCTATTGTTTGATAAGATGTATTCTCATCACTCGAAATTATTTCTATATTTGAAATAGCCTTCGATACATATATTGAAAAATTATATGTTGCTACTCCATTTGTTATTATTGGTATTCCTATAGTATCTACATTACTTGTATTATCAATATAATTTATTCTAATTTTTCCTGCATAACTATCTTGATAATCTAATTCTTGGCTTATAGAACTATTTAGTCTTGAAGCACCAGAATTGTTTATTATTTCATTTAATGGATTGTTTGAGTTTTTCATGATTAAAGTATTGAAAAAGTTTATATCTAATACTTCATATATGTTTTTTGAAATATCTTGAACATTATCATTTAAAACTACATTAGTCTCACTTAACAAATCTTCTTTTGCTATAGTAACATCATTTAAAAATGTATTTGGTATTTCTATTGTTGATATAGTTGTATTACCATTTATATTCAAATTATAAAGATTTCTTGCAAAAATTATATTGTCATTAGCATCATATAAAACACCACTATTAGGCTTAATACAATTAATATCTTCATAAGGTAGTCCATTGTAATTAAATTGATTGAATACAAACGGTATTTTATATAAAGTGTCTCCTGATTGTAATATAAAACTATATAAGTTGAATTGATTAAAAGAGCATATCTTGTTTAATATTTCGACATCTGTATTTGTGATTAGTGTCTGATACACATTGTTTCCAATAATTAATCCACCATAATAGTCATAATAACTGCCTGATGGTACTAAATACCAAAAATATGTATTTATATAGTCTGTACTTACATTGAAAGTCATAAAATTTCCTAAAAAGCCAGAATAAGCATTGCTTATGTATAAAGTAGACAGAGTTCCATTATTTAATCTAAATATATACACTAATGGAGTGCTACAATTCATATAGACTAATATGTAAGCATTGACTTTGCTTAGTATTACTGACTTTATTTCTGTTGCACCAAATTGCCCTATAATTGAAGTGTCTATATCTAAAACATAACTACTATCTAAGGCTATTGTATTGCCACTTATTTTATATAGAAAAACAGATGAGTCTATTTGTTTTGTAGTTGACCCTATAAGTAGAAAGTCTAAATTAGAATTTTCATCCCAACTAGCCCATCCGCCTGTTACACTATATCCAAAGGCATCTGCAGAAGTGTAATCGTATTGTGTCCACTCGTTAGCCATACCTACATTTACTGTATATTCTACACAACATGGTCTTGAGTATCCATTAACAAGTCTGTCACCATATATAAAATAGTTACCACCATTTGAATTTTTAATTATATTTTTTAAAGAAAAATTAGAAGGATAATCAGAAGTTATATTATATGTTTTTTGCATTACATATCTATAACTTGATTGATTTGGTGTTTTCAATAATATGTTATTCAAAGTAATAAATCTATAATGAGAACCATCTGTATCTATACCATAAAAAGTACCATTAGGGGCTTGATTTAGTCTTATAAACTCATTCATTGCTGTTCCACTTGTATAAGTATCTGTCCCTTCTATTATTTCAAAATTGCTGTCTAATATAATCATAAATCCTGTGTTACCACTATTTCCATAACATAAATAATTATCATTTTGATTGCCTTTTATTATATCCATAATATAAGGTGTCATTCCACTTGTATCAAAATTATCCATCATATATTGAAATAGATTATTAGTTGCCGTTTCTACTGCACCAAATTGAGGTTCGTTTGTTCCAGTTCCTTCTGTAATGTTTCCTGTTAAATATTTTAATATTTTATCTTTAAAATCTTGTGTCATAAATTACCTCCTATTTAGTTAATGGAAAATCCAATATACTATTCAATATATTGTCTCCTGTTGGTGTTACTTCTGTTATTGTTAAATTGTCCCATATTATATTTGCAGTATTCTCTATATCAATATTTCTTGTTATATATTCTCCAGCACTTATATTACCTGCTGTTTTATTTCTTTGATTATCAAACCAATTTATTGCAGTTTCGCTATTAAATGAACTTGTTAATTCATAAGTGTAAAACACTGTTCCTGTAGTTGCTATTATTTGAGTTGATTTTCCTTTTACCATATAATCTTTTTGTAAATCTTGAATTGGAGCATCAAAGTATACACTTTCTCCTATGTTATATATATCTTCTTGTGTTGTTAATTTAAGTGTTATTTCAGCACTACCTTTATATTTTAAATAAGTCAACCCTATTAATTCTAATTCTTCTGTTGATAAAACATCGTTTCTTTGTTCATATCTTGCTACTACACCTTTTCTGCCTGTATTTTGATTAATTCTATCTACTTCTGTTGTGTTGTATAAAACTTCTCTTCCTTTTACTAATGGTGTATAAGTTACTGCTATTTGTGTTCCAGCAGTATAAGAATTATCAGTTGATAAAGTATTCTCTCCAGGATTATAATAAAATTCTGCATCTATACCCATTTCTTTTTCTTCTAATGTTGCATAGGTTACTGCTACTCCATTTACAGTTATATTTTTAATTAAACCTATATTTGTTGAAGTAACATAATTTTGATTATATCCATCTGCTAAAATTACTTCATTGTAATCACTTCCACCAAAAACTTCATCTGATAACATTATTTGTTTATTACGATAATCTCTAGTACCATAATTAAAAGTTAAGTCTACTACTTTGTTGTTACACCACCACGTTTGATTGTATTCTATATCTTGTCCTGTTGGCATTAATGTAGGATCATAAAAGTCAATCGCTATTGTGTTTTCATCTACCATTCTTGTAGTCCATCTAGAACCACTTATATCTGCTAGATATTGTAAAACATCATAAGCACTCTTTTCTTGTGTAGAATAAGCACCAATTATTTCATCAGGGTCTAGTATATTAATGTTTCCTACTTCAAAACCGTATTGCGCTACTGCATTTACTACCATTTGTATTGCTTCTGGTATTGTTTTATTTGATATTACAAAGTCTAGATATTCTCCTGTTGATAGAAAATCTTTAAAATCTAATATCTCTAAACTACAATATTTTGGCTCTCTTGGATTTAAACTAATATTCCCTGTGTTCTTTACCATACCAGCAAAGATTAAAATATCATCTTGATATATTAAACATTTTGAATAGTCTTTTGGGTAATAAAATCTACTTGTATAATCGTGGTCTAGTTCCCATGATTTAGGATAACAATTATTTAGTATGGTAGAAGAAGTAGAAAGCATTTCTTCTTTAATAGTAAATTCTTTATCACAAACTACTTCTTCTCCTGCTATGTACATTTTAATCATAGTCCTGCTCCATAATTGAAGTCATTTTTAGCACCACCACTATAAGTCTTAATAGAGTTAACCATTTGTCCTAATGGGTCTTGTTGTATATCTACATAGTTATTATTTATGATATTAGGACTAAAATGCATACCTGTACTTGCTGTCATTTGTGGACTTATACTAAATGTTTCTGCTATTTGTTTCTGTACATCTGATTGCATATCATCTAATGCTTCTGTATATCCTAAAATTGAATACTTACCTATAATTGCAAATTCTTTTGATGGAGACTTTATTCCTAAAATACCTTTTAAACCTTTTAATATTGATTTACCTATACCTTTTACTTTTTCAACTACCCAATCCTTCATTGATTGTAATCCGTTCCATAATCCTTTTAAAATATCTTTACCTACTTGTTTTAAATCTATATCTTTAAATGACTTAATCATTTTAACTACAATTTCACCTATTCTCATTAACAAAACAGGTATAGAATTGATTATTCCTGCAATTAATCCACCTAATAATTGAGCACCTGCACTTAAGAATAATGGTAAATTATCTATTAATAAAGGTATTATACTTAATATTGCATCTATTATTTGAGGCATTAAACTAGGTAACATTTCGGCTATTAATAGGATAATATCAGGTAACATTTCTATAATAGCAGTAGTTATTGATAACAAACCTTCAATTAATGGTGGTAATAATGTTTTAATTAAACTTGGAAGTGCTTTAATTAATCCATTTACAAGCGATACTACTGCTTGTATAAGACTAGGTAATACTCCTTCTATTAATCCCGGTAATATTTCATTTATTTTATCTACTAATCCAGGTAAAGCGTTTGAAATACTTATTAAAACAGTTTCTATTATTGGCAAAATTTGGTCTGCAAAGGTTTTTGCTGATTGTACAAAATTATCAATAGGAGCAGTTAAATCTCCTCCTTTGGCAAATTGTGTTTGTAAATCTTGCCATGAAGATTTCATCATATTTAGAGAACCTTGTATTGTAGTACTTGCTTCTTTTTGTGTTTTTCCTATTGCTCCAGCAGAATTTGCATAAAATTCTATAACATCTATTATTTCATTATTTGTTAAATCTGATACATCTTTTATCTCTCTACCTAAAACACCACTAGAATTTGCTGCTTCAATAAATCCTTCTTGTGTTCCTTTGATACCTATATTTAAGTTATCAATATAAGAATAAGTCCCTTTTAATGCCCAGTTTATTGCATTAGAATATTGTTCTACTGAACCACCATAAGTATTATACAAATCAGAAGAAATACTTATCATTTTGTTTGTGTATTCAATAGCATCTGCATTTTCTCCTAATCCGTTTTTCATTATTGAATAAGTACCTTCAAATGATTTTAAATAATCATTTTGAGACATTGTTAAATCTTTATATGCTGTTTCACTTGTTTTTAAAATTTTGTTCATTTCTTCTGAACCTTTGCCAAATAAACTTTCAAGTCCACCTTCTAATTGTTCATATTCTGCGAAAGACTTAACACTATCACTTACCATTTTACCAACTGCAACTGCGGCTGCTCCTGTGGCTACACCAATTCCTTTGGCTACTGATGAGGCAATAGAACTAATCTTTGCACTTACAGATTTAGTCTTGGTATCAAAATCTTTTGTATCTGCAGTAAATTTTGTTTGAACTGTTGCTCCTTCCATGTTCTCACTTCCTTTCTATTAAAAAAAGTGAGGTTTTTGCCACCCCACCTTAAAAGGTTTTTTAACTAGAAGCAACAACTGTTCCTTTTCCAATTATATTAATTGTTATTGTGAAGTCTCCTTCATCTTCTGCTGCTCCACCTAAATCACTTAAACTAAATGATACAGGTACTTGATATGTTGTATACTCTAGTACTGAATTATTTATATCAGTTAATAAATCAAATTGCATTAACTGATTACTGAATTGTGCTATTTCTCCAGTTGATATTAATGTATGTATATCTCCTAATAGAGTAATAATAGCCTCATTATTCATATCTATTTTAATAGAACCTTCTATTGACATTGCCACACCGGTTTTTATTGCTCTTTGTATTGCATCGCAATAGACATAGAAAGTTTTTTCCTCAAAATCTGTATTAAAATTTAACTCTGCTGCAGTACACATTGGAGTAAATACAGGGTTTTGAGTTGTACCAGTGTTTACTGACAAATTTTTAATAAACTCTCTATTATTAATAAAATGATTGTTCATAACTCTCCTCTCTATGCCACTCTATTTACAATACATTGTAAAGTTGTGGTATATGCTACTCTACGAATTTCCATATATTGAATTGCTCTAGGGTTAGCCATTTGTTTGAATATTAATTGCCATTTTTGATTATTAAAATCTATTAATACACTCTTTCCTATTAATCTACCTATTTCATTTATAACTTCATATTGGTCTTTGATGTTATCTCCATATACATTAATAGTAAAGTAATTAAATAAAGCATTATCATTGTTATAGAATACTATCTTTTGTCCTGAGGTTTCTTGGCATACTATTACTTTTGTGTCTAAATCGTTAGTTGAAAATTCTGCTTTAAATTTGTATCCTTCTATTATAGATTTTAAATATTCAATCAAAACTAAATTTTTATTTTTAATATCTGTCTCTGTCATAATCTATTTCCTTTTTCTGCTTGTTTTACTGCTCTACTTACTATTTGCTCTTTTTCTCTTTTAAACTCTGTATAATACCATTGAGGATAAGTACTCTTATTAGTCCAATTAGTTCCTTCTGACATGTTCCATACATATTGAGCATATTCAACACTTCCATCTGTACCTAAATAATAACTATCTTTAGCATATTTAGTTACTCCTTGTGCTACTGAACTATCTATTAAATCTCCATGTAATCTTGGAAAATGTTTTTTATCATTGGTATAATCTAATGTTATTCTTGCTATATTAAATACTGTATCATCAATGTATTTTTCAAGTTTTCTAATAGGTAAATCTTTAGGAATATCAATCTTGACATTAATCATTTGACTGCTACCGTAAAATTGACAATTTTATTCCATAACCAATTATCTTTTACCTTCAAAATAGAGAATGTCCTATCTCCAATAATTAGTTGGTCGCCCTCTTTAACATCTACACAATGTTTTAATATGAAATATCCTTCTGCTTCTGGTACGGCATACATACCAAATCTATCAGTCACATCTACATTGTAAGGGCAACAAACTACATTAATTTCTATTTTGTCTTGGTCATCATAATAAGAACTTTCATTTCTGTTATTTTGAACTAAAATAGCAGGTATCCCATTAACATTAAACATTAGTTACTCCATGTTAGATTAATTGTTCTATTTTGATTTAGAGATTGTCCTCTATAAAGATAACCATTATTGGCTAATATTCTTAATGCAAGAGTAGAATAATCACTTTTAAATTCGTTTCTCATCTCTCCTGCTTTTACTTCTCCCTTATAATCAATAAGTGGAATATCATATTCGTACATAAACCTTAGTTGTTCCATAGAGGCATTTTTAATAGGTGTAGGAACTGTGTTTTCATCCCACTGTCCTCTATACCTTAAACCTATTTGTGAGTAAATCATTTCACAGGCTGCCTCTATTTTCCAACTATCTGTTTGTGGCATTTCTGTATTATATTTATTATTAAATTCTTCTATAGTAAAGAAAGTCATAATAAGACCTCCTTCCTAATTATGCTGATACTTCTTCAACTAATTTAAGGATAGCATTTGGCTCTACGACTTTAGCACCAAACATAATGTTTCCTTCCATTACATAGTAACCTGGGAAGCCTGGATAATTTCCGTTGTATTCTGCGAAACTATCAAAGAATGTATCTCCAACTACTGCTAGTGGATTGAAGAAATATCCTTTTTCATCTGATAACATACTATCATTGATTGGGAATATTTGAATGCCATATGCTTCATCAACTACGCCCATATCAACACCTTTAACACCAATTTCAGTTTCGAATTTTAAAATTGAAGTTAATGCTGATACTAGGTTAGCGTGTTCTGTTGCTGCAAGTCCTAATCTGTAATCTTCATATACATTGTTATTGAATAGAGTTGCTTTTAAACTATTTAGTGTTGAAATATATCCTGCTTGGTCTACTGGATTCCATTCTGCTTCGTTAGTTACTCCTGAAGCAAGTACTCCGAATCCATAAGTATCTATTCTTGATGCTACTGCTTGGTCTTTCTTTTCCATAGCATTTTCTAATGTATTAATAAAATTAGTTCCTGCTACTAATACTGGAATACGGATTGAATAATCCATTGGTAATTCTGTTAAATCTACTTTGATTGAACTATATCCTAATAGTCCTGGAGTTAATGCATTTGTAATTTCTTTAGTAGACCTTACATTAACTGTTGCATCTGCTGATTTTAATACTTCTATCATTGGAGTTCCAGCATTTCTTAATTCTCCAATGAAATTAGGGTTTAGAAATTTGTAGAAAACTGAACGATATAATAAACTATCATATATTCTTTTTGCTACACTTTGTAAATCTAAACTGTAAACACCGTCTTGAGTGTAATTCATATTTTATCTCTCCTTTTTTATACTTTCCTTAACATATCTCTTAAACTTGTTTTTCTTGTTATGTTAGGCTTTGGTTTTTCTTGTGGTTGATTATTAAAAGTTGTATCATTTGGTACACTTGGCTCATTAGATACAGGGAAATAAGTTGCTTTAAATTTCTCTTTAATCATAGTAATTGCTTTACTATCATCCGTCTCATCTTTGTAAAGAGTATTTCTTAATTGAGTAATTTCATCAAACTTATCTTTTCCAAATCCTTGGCTTACCATTTCAACTTGTAATTTCAATCCACTATTTGCATTAGTTAGTTCTACATTTTTTGCTTGTAAGTCGTTAAAACTCTTATCTAGGGTATTATATTTAGTTTCTAATTCCGTATAATTTGAAGTGCTTTCTTTTAATGCCTCATTACGAGCATTTTCAACTTCCTCACTCAAAACATATCCCTTTCTAATATCTTTTTCCAACTTTTCTAGATTAATATCATCATTGGATAGTTGGATATCCTTGTTTGTTAGATATTTGCTAATATCCATTTTTTTCTTCCTCCTATTGTCGACATATTTAGAAGTGCAATAGTGCTTTTTTAAGCACTGTAAGAGTAATAAATCTATCAGACATCTATTACCCTTACACTACCTAAAAGGCAGTGCGTCATAATAAAATATTTGAGTTGTGTTAGTGCCTTTATAAGCACCACAGAGCAAGTCGGGATGAAATAACTTACTCTGTGCTGACTACAAAGTCAACACTATCTTTTAATTGCAGTTACTTGCTTTCTTAATTCTTCTGTTGGTAACTGGTCTTTTAAATCTCTTATATTTCTATTAATAGCATTTATTCTTTGTCTATACTTGTCTGCTTCTGATTGATTTCCTATGCTTTCTGCTATTTTCATATTTGTTCTTAAGTTTTCTTTTTCTAATGTTAATCCGTTTACTTTTTGTCTTATATGATATATCTCATCTGCTTCTTCTTTTGTATATTCTTGTGGTCTTTTTTGACTACTATCCCAATATATTGATAAAGTGCATTTGCAGTTAGGATGTAATAAATCTCCTTTTTGTTCTTTTGCTTCCCTACCTATTATTCTTTCTACTGCTGACTTTGTTAATCTTTTATTTTGATTAGCAAAACAATACTCACAACTGAAACTATGAAAAGGTATTATGAAATATTTACTTCCTATTCTATCTGCATCTCCCATAGTTGTATTCCAACCTGCTCTTGTTAGGTTAGTGTTATGTACCATTGACAAATAACTAGATAATTGTACTTGTCTTACTGGCTCTTGTAATTTATTAAAATAAGTTATTACTTGATTAACATTTTCGTTGTAGTTTTCTAATGTCTTATTTAAGTATGTATCTTCATGTAATCTATCTACATTTATTTTTGAATTGTTATATATTTTTTGTGTATTCCTTTTGAATCTTGCTTCAAATTTTTGAAACTCACTTTCAGGAACTAATTTAAAAAACTCATCATCTATTACCCAATCTAATGTATCTTTGTATTTTTCATTAAATCTACCTAAATTGATTGCTTCTGTTACATTATTTTCATGTACCATTTCTTTCAATTTATCAATTTGTTTATCCATAAATTCATGGTCTATATTATCCCATATTTTAGATAATTCTTTATTAAAATATTCTTCACTTTGTTGTTCTGTTAGACATCTAAAGAATAACATCTTGGTTTCATTTTGTTTTTTAGTATAATAAGCATTTACATTAAAAACTTGGTCTGCTATGTATTGGCTAGTATTCTTCATAACCTATTTTAATTTCTTTCTCTTCTTCTTTATATGCCTTAACTAAATTTTCATCATCTGTTGGCTCATCTATTAATTTATTTATTATTGGAGTTATAACTTTTGCTCTATAACTATAAGGTATAGCACCTACTGTTTGTATTTTCTTTAATACATCTAGTTTTTTCATATCATCTAATCTTTCGTTATCTCCAAAATCCCAAACCATATCTGCTGGTATTATGTTTTCTTTCATATTTTGGCTTTGTTGCAACTTAACTACATTTTCTATTAACTTATTTACTTGAGGTTCTATTTGCTTTTTAATTGCTTCTATTGTCATTTCTGTTAGACTAGCATTTAAGTCTATACTTGCTACATTTTGATAAGCATCTTTTTCATATCCAAATGTTGCTGGACTTAAGTTTGCCATTTGTATTATTTGATAATCGCAAAATTTAAAACTATCTATATATTGTTGACTTCTTATATCACCCTGTAAGAACTCAAACAATTGGTGTTCTCTATCACCAGGAAGTAAAGTAAAATAATCTTGCATGTGATTAACTTCTATTGTTGATACTTCATACATATTTGAAGATGGTCTCCAATTACCTGCTATATCTCCTGTTTGATAATGTTGAGTTGTTACTATACGAGTTTTAGTCTTTTCTATCTCTTCTGCAAATACATTTAGAATTGTCATTTCTTCATTAATTAATTTTTCACTATCTTTGAAAAATTCTTGTCCGATATCTATATTAATCAAAGGCTCATAAGGTAAATTGTAAACTGGTTTATAATCACTATCTGTTAAACGGTTAAATCTATCTAAACTAATTTCTACCCACTCTTTATCTTTATGTTGTCTTTCAAATGCTTTAAATCTTAATAATGATGTCCCGTTTCCTTTGTTCTCTATATGTCTTTCTAAACTTAATTCAAAATCATCATATTCAAAATCTTGAATTATATCTGCTTTAATAATTTTGTCATACTTTTGTACTAGATTATGTATATCACATTTTTTTAAACATTCTAAATAAACTTTGTTATCAAACTTATGTATGTATATAAATGATTCTTTGTCATATACAGCCTCTTCTAAACTTTGTCCTAGTGTTGGCATTAACCAATTTATGTCTAGTCCCTCTGTTTGTGTTACTAAATCACTACCAAATAATTGATTACGAATATATGTTGCTATTTTTTTTGCTGAAGGAGCAACTACATATCTATCTTCTTCCTTTATGTTAGGTATACCATTTGTATAACCTGGCATTGTAATTTTTGCCTTAATTTTTATATAAGGACTTTGTAATAACATTGACTTTCTAATTTTGCCTTCCATTATGCATCTACTCCTTTTTCATCTATAACTCCCCAATATGTTTTCATGGCTTTTTCATCTGTTTTTAGGAGTTTTACAGGCTTTAACATCCTTCCAGATATAATGTTACCAAATAACTCTTTATGCCCCAAAATAAGCACATATTTAGTGTTTAAATCGTTTCTATCATTTATCTTAATTGTTTTAATCTTTGTTCCGTTATAAAACATTATTAATTTCCATCTCTTCTTAAACATAAAAAAAGACACACACCTTTCTAATCGGTATATGCCTCCCATTGCACCTTTCGGTCAATATTGCACTTCAATTCTAGTACATTATATCATAAAACTTAATTTTTGTCAACTTTTGCTTCAATAATTATTTTATTGCCAACCTGTTTTAATTGTATTTCTTTATATTGTAATCCTGTTTTTTCAACTAATGCTTTTGGCAAGTTTACATAATAACAATTTAGTTTCTTTTCTCTTTTTGCAGTATAGTAATACATTTTATTTATTTTTGCCATTTATATCACATACACTTTCCTCAATCTTATCTGCTATAAAACCTAATGTTTCTTTAATAGTCTCTGTATCATTTTTTTCTATATCTAATTCTCTTAACATATCTGCTAAATTCAACAAATCTAACATTGTACTATATCTAACACTTAATTCTTCAATTCTTTCTTTCATTATTCATCCCACCTTCCATATTTGTATAATATCAATAAACATACTGTATTAATTATTATTCCTATTATTGATATTAATGTAAAATCTTTTAATGCTAATCCTTCTTTTAAACTACATATTGATATTGTTGTAATAAATACTATTACTATTAACAACCATTGCGCCCAATTTTTTAACACTCTTTTTTTCATTTTTTTCATCCCTTTCCTATACTCTGTATTTTTCAACAAGGCTTGTAACTTGCTTCGGCTACATTATAGGAAGAAGTTTATTTAACTTCTTTATAATTATTGTAATCTATCATTGAATAAAAGTCTTTTGCTAATACACATCTATAATCAACTTTATTATTGTTTTCTATTTTATAAGTTAATTGTCCTAATTTATCAATTTCAATTACTGTAATTATTACTCCATATTCATTTATATATTTCATTGTGATCATCCCTTTCTTTTTAATTACATCTATATTATAACATAATAATATTATAATGTCAATACTTTTTTTAAAAAAAACTAATTTTTTTTAGTCTTTTTTATAAATATAATGGTCTTTATAGATAAAATAAGTCTCATCTTCTCTACAAGCCTTACATCTTGTTCTTAATATTAGAGGTATTTGTTGTGATATTCCTAATTCTTCTAAATTTTTAAGGTATTCTTCTATATTAATCTCACATAAGAACCTATGTGTCTTTTTACATTTTATTTTTATACTATTGGACTTCTTCCTGTATCTTTAAATAAATCAATAAGATATCTAGTTGCATCAATACCATGGTCTTTATCTTTAACATAGCAATTAACACCTTCTTTTATAGAACGAACTTTATCATATCTATATCCTTCAAACTCAATTAATCCTTCATCCTTAACACTTTCTTCATAGTGTCCATCATTTGTGAAATATCTTATGCTTGGTTTATCTAATACATATAAATATTCTTTATAAAATAAACTTTGTAAATACTGAACTCCGTTATCTACTGAACCAGCACCTTTTTTTGCTAAACTATGACTTATTCCATCTGCTATTAATCTATTATCAAAATGACTTGCTTCACTATCTATTACTATTTCAGTTATTGGTATATTAGGGTATTTATCTTTTAAGTACGCTAAAAACATTCTTAACTGAAAACTATAATATTCAGTAGTAGGTTCATCATGTTCTATCTCTGGGGCGTGATAATATATTTCTAATCTCACTAATACCCATTTGCGACTTTCTTTGTGATAACATAATGCTACTGGCACAAATGTAGTAGGGTTAACCGAACCATAGTCTATACCTATGCCTATTTCCCTAATTACAAGCCCATCTAGGCTATGTAACTTGTTTATTTGAGTAAATACCCTACCTTCTGCTATTACCCATTTATTGAATACTTTTTGCTCTCTTAATGAACCTTTTGGAAAAGCATTTACTGCCTCCCTTATTTTATCTTCTGTATCTAATACTGGGTTATCAAAAGGATAAAATACATACTTAATCCAATCTGTCATATCTATATATTTTATCTTGTATGGATGATTTTCATTTCCTTCAACATTAAAACTATCTATTCTTTTGTAATAAGGATGTCCTGCATAACTCATCTGTCTACCAGGTATTTCATCAAAAGATTCCATTAGTTGTCCTTGATATATTCTTGCTGCTTCATCTACCCATACAAATATTAAAGGTTTACCTAATATTCTATTGAATGATAGTTTATTATTAAACCCAAAGAAGTAGAATCTCATATTGTATATTTCTAGGTATTTATCTTGTTGTCCAAACTTTAATACATATTCTTTCCCATTAGTGAAATGATATTCTTTTGTTAAAATGTTTTCTAGATTATCTACTATATTTGATTTTACTGTGTCTGTTGTCCACCCTATTATTGCTCCACAGTATTCTCTAGGTATATATTCTGGATTTTGTCTTTGTTCTTTTTCGTATTGATTTAATTTATCTGCATATTCTATTAATGCTCCACATATATCATAAGTCTTACCACTTTGAGTAGAACCTAATACTGATATGTTAGGAACATTAGGACTTACTATGTCTTTTCTTAAGTTTACTTGTTTTTTTGATAGTATCATTACCTGCCTCCTCTTGAAGTGCAGTTAGTTTTTTATTATTTTCTATTATCTTTTTTGTGGTCTTTCCTTGACATCCACCACTATTCAAATCTTGTAATATTAATTCTTCATTTTCTAATTTTAATTTTTCTTCTTCTGATACTATTATTCCATTACTATCTTTAATTAGATAGTTCTTACCCTTTTTAATAAATTCCATTTCTAATCCTCCTAAAAAATTACTTAAACTAAATTCGTTTCTTTCGTTTAGGTTTTCAAAGTCAATTTGTTTCACATATAATCAACACCATATACTAATTCTTTTTTTTGGTTAAAATATTTTTCTACTATTTCATGAATTATATCATGGCTATTAGCACAAATATTGCATACTAAATCTGTATTCCATGTTACATCTTCAAAACTACAATAAACACCCATATAACAATGTAATAATTCGTGTATTAATGTTGCTCTTTTTTGTTCTAGGTTTAATTCTTCCCATAAATATATTATTTGTTCTTCATAACAACATACTCCAAAATATTTGTATCCTGCTTCTTCTGTTGTTTTTTCTATTTCGTTCATTTTCTTTTGGTCTGTTTCTATAATTTCCCATGTTCTACCATTTATTTTAAATTCCATATTTCTACCTCCACTCTAGGATTATCTTTGTCGTACTTTCCTATTGTTGTAAATTCTTCTATCACTTCATAATTATCATCTTTAATTATGTTGGCTTCTACTAATCCATCTAGTAAGAACTTGTCATAATTAGATGGATCGTGTCTCCGTTTATCTTTAAAATAGTATGTTACTCTTATTTTGCACTTTTCATATTTAGGATTATAACCTGCTGTACTTAATCTTACTAATTGATGATATTTCTTTTTATCAGATTGATATTCCCATATATTACTTCTTCCTATGTATTTATTTATTGTTGGTGGTATCTTCGGTATTATTATCTTCATACATTACCTTTTCTAATTCTGAATTATCTACTATATTTATATTAATACTTGGTGTTTCTGCTTGTGTTTCAACTAATTCTCCTAATACTTCTACTATTGTTCTATAATTACTTGCATTACCATTAACAGCACCTTTTATTAATCCTAGTGTTGTTAATTCTCTATATGTTTTACCTTTATTGTTTTTTTCGTTAAGCATCATTTCTAGTATTCTTTTCATTGTTGCTTTTTCTTGTCTTGCTTTGCCACTAGCAATTCCACCCATTCTTGCTATTTTTCGCTGTTCTTCGGGCGTTCGGTTATCAAATCGATATTCTTCAATTTGTTCTTCTTTTGCCACTATATCACCGCCTTTTTATATAAAAAAACTCACTTTAATAGTGAGTGCATAATCATTATGGAGCGATAAGGTCAGAATTTAACTGCCATCTCCTTACTGAATGTAAGGTATAATAACATTATACTATTACCGCATTACATATTTAATTATACACTATTATTTACTTATTGTCAATATGTCGTTCTGCCTGTGTTATTTTTTGTCCTTTATACATTCCTGCATTTAATTCATCAATTTTACTAAAAGGTATTTCTTCAACATTTAATTTATAATTTTTATCTAATATATATATATATCTTAATTGAAAACCCTCAACAACTTTTGTTCCTAATTTTTCAGCATACCATTCCATAGTTTTATATTCGCCATTTAGTTTTAGTTCTTTTTGCATTATTTTATACATTACATTTGATTTGGCTTGTAATGTCATTCGATGAGCATATTTTCCACCGCCATTATATTTCCAATATTTTTTGGCAATTCAATCATACTAGCAGTTGAAAGGTTTGTTAATTTAAAACCACTTGCTCGATATATTGTCCCATCCCCACAATGCGTACCATCAGCAAAAGAAATTATCCATCGAATATGTGGTGCGTTCTTTTTAATTAATTTTAATGCAATACTTATACATCTACTTTCGCTATTTCTTGGTAAATAGTCATCAAAAGCCATTCTATTAAGTTCCAACCATTCGTTCCATAATGCTGGTTTGTTTGTTTGTTTATGTACAACTAAATTTTGCACCTTTCTTTTATCAAGCGAACATCCAAATGACATAACACCATGTAATTCATTATTCAAAAAACAACCAAAATGTAATTGTGAATTATTTACTACTTTTCCAGAATAATGATGTTTTTTTATAAAGTCATTAGCAATTTTGCTTGGTATTACTTTTACAATTACATCTTTTGCATTAACCATTCTAACACCACCAAATATAAAGCATTACCATTTGAATTTTGATTTATTCCTTCATAATTTTTAAATGTGTCAGTTTGTTTCATTTCGTTTATTGCTTCATTAACTTTTTCAACTTGCTCATCACTTAATGTAATTGACATGGTTTGTATTGGTTCTCTGTCTCCTTCTTTTAAATTAAATTCGGTTCCAAAATTTTCTTCATCTATATCTAACTTATCAAACCCAAAGTCTTCCATATTTAAATCTAAATCTGCAAGTTCTGCGTCTAACATATTAAAATCCCATTCTGCTTTTTCACTTACTTTATTATCTGCTAATCTAAATGCTTTTACTTGTTCTTCTGTTAAATCATCTGCATGAATTATTGGTACTTCTTTCATTCCTAATCTTTTGGCACTTTCTAATCTTGTATGTCCTGCTATTATTACATTGTTTTTATCTATTATAATTGGATTTTTAAAACCAAACTCTTTAATACTATTCATAACATAAGGTATTGCTTCTTCATTATGTCTAGGATTATTTTCATAAGGTTTTATACTATCTATATCTACATATTCTATTTTTAATTCCATATTATTTACCTTTCTTTACTCTTTTAGGTAACTTTCTATCTCCTGTTGCTTTATCCCATTCTGCTACATTCTTTTTGCCACCTAATGCTTTAATTCCTTCAGGACTATGTCCCCATGCTCTTTGACTTTTTGACTTCCATGGCATTATTAATCACTCCCCTTTGTTTAATTTATCTATTATTTCATTGATTGCTTGTTGGTGTTTTTCAAAATTATTATTTATCCATTTTATTGCTTCTTTAAATTTAAAATATTCTGGTATCATAGTATATTGAAATCGTGCTGTATTTTCTATTTTCTCATCTTCTCCTATTATTTCTACTTCATCATTTAAAATATCAAATAGATAATATTCACTATTTATACATATATAAGTATTATCATAATGATGTTTACAATAACCATGTTCTTTATCATGATATGTATAAATATCTTCATTGAATTTTATTTTTTTTGGTACTTTTTCACCATTTGCCACTTTATTTAGTAAATCAATTATTTTCATTTTTTCACCTTTCAAAACTACATTTATTTGGAAATTTCTTTTCTAAGAACTCTATTAACTTTTCTTTTGTTTTCTCATAGTCATCTAATCTCTCTGTATCGTTGAAACATACCATAGCCTTATCCCAATAATAATTAAAATCTACTTTACTATCTAAATTACAATAGCATGAGTTTTCATAAGGATTTCCTGTTACTGCTTTTTGTAATATCTTTAGTAAGTCATTAAACATATATGGACATAGATTGTTTTTGCTTCTAAATTTACTTGGTAGGTTATGGCTTTTTATCTCTTCTCCATAATCTTTTAGTATCTTTTGTTCTACACTCTTTAATCTTGTTTCAGGCAAATGGTAAAAGCCATATTTTACTTTTTTATTAAATCTTTCTTCAAATCTTAGGTTGTTGTTTAATGTTTCAAAGAATACTCCATCCGTTCCATCTGTACCATAGTATTGATAGTTAATTACATTGTTAGGATGTACTGGTCTATTAAATCTAAAGAATCTTGTTTCTAATACTGGATTTAGTACATAATAATCATCATCAAACATTATGTATTTTTCGCTTAAATCATGAATATTTGATACATACATACATATTGTCATAGCATTAAAAGTAGGTAATAACTCTTGAGGTATATAATCACTATGGAATACTACTCTTAACTTGGGATTATCAGTATTAAGCCACTTTGGTATATGTCTTTCGTTTTGTACTATTACAAAGACTTTATTTACCCATGGACAATTAGCCTCAATTCCTCTAAACCAATATTTGAATATATCCCACTCTCTTGTTCTTTCTTCTCCAAAGGCTTGTCTATTATCAGGAGTTTGTATTCCTTCTGCTATCTCTTTATCTTTCCAATACTTAAAATCTTCTTGCCATTTTTCATCTCTTTCATTTAAGTATGTTACTACTATATCAACCATTTGTAAGACTTCCTTTCCTGCCACTATTGTATAAATATATTGGTTCTCTTATACATACTGAAGTATTATACTTAATAGCCTGATTAAACTTCCAATCTTCTGCTATTCTTAGGCTTTCATCAAATCTAATTTCTCCTATTATTTCTCTTTTATAAACTCTACACCATACTGCACAATTCCATCTTTGAGGTTTAGTTGTTATTATAAATGTCTGTTGTGGCATTTTCCAACTTAAAAATATTATGTCAGGTTTACTTTGTATCTTGTATAGTATTTTTTGAATGTAATCATCAGTAACCATATCATCACTATCAATAAATGCTATATATTCTCCTTTAGCATGTTCTAAACCTATATTTCTTGGTCTACTTGCATTTCCACTATTAGGTGTTGAATGAATAACAATCATATTATCATTAACTTCAGTTGTATAATCAAGCATTAATTCTCCACAACCATCGTCTATTATTAAAACTTCTACTTCTTTTTTCATTTGTGGTATTAACTTTTCTATTAGTTTTTTTGTGTATTCAAATGTATCATAGTAGGGTATTATAATACTTAACTTCATATTCTTTCAACTACTTCCTTACATTCTAATTCAATTACTTTTGATTTAGGCAAATCAATTATTGCATTATATTTATAGTGAGTGTCTGTTTCTACTATCCATAATCTTTTTAAGGTTCTTACTTTTACTAATTCGTTAGGGTTGTATTTTGGTGTTTTCTTTAAATACTTTCCCCAATTACTTTTAGGCTTGATATATTTAAAACTAGGTATTCCTTTTCTTATTAAATCTAAATCTACTCTTTTCATATCTAAATCACATATAACTGCATTTTCTCCATGAATACATCCTATTTCTCTAAATGCTGGTATATTAGTTACTATTACTGGTGTTCCAAGTATTAATGATTCTGCTACTGATAAACCAAAGGCTTCATGGTCACTTAATTGTACTAAAAAACTAGCCTCTGCTATTTCTTTACTTAAATCTAATTTTGTGTCATGTCTATGTATGTTTCTACTATTCCAACGATAATGTCTATTAGTATATATATCCCATGTATATTCTATTCCTGCACTATCTAATATAGTTGCTAATTTATTTATTCTTTCTCCACCTTTTTCAGGACTTAATCTTGTTGCACTTATAAGATGTAACCCTTCTTTTTTAGGTACATCTATTTTTTTTATTGCAACAGGATTATAAATTAATTCTGCTTCTATTCCTGTTAATTCTTCAAAACTTTTCTTTGCTACTTTTGAAACTGCTATATACTTAAACCCTTCATACATTATAGGTTTAAAATTAGTATGCTTATAATCACAATGTATTATATGATATTTTTCTTCTGCTTCTACTGGTATATCTAAACCATAGTTACAAAAAAATCTTTTACATTTGATTGTACCCATTTTATCATTATACTTGATTACTTCAACATTTTTAGAAAGTCTTTTTATCTGTTCTAAATCTCCTTCACGATACATAACTACAAAATTTTTATATAAACACGACAAATACCAAAAGTGGCTTTCAACTCCACCAATAGAATTTATCTTCTTAAAATAAAATACATTCTCATACATACTAATTTCTCCTTATAGGCAATATTGAACCCATCCAACGACCTACACTATGCCTATCGCCGTTCCCATTAAACTACCCTTTTTATTATAATACTGCTTTTACTTTTTCATTAATAGATTTTGCTAATTTTAAAGCATCTTTTTTATTGTTAAAACTTTTAAATGCTCCGTATGGATTACTTACATTCCATACTTCTACTATTTCTGATTTCTTTTCTGTTATAGTAAATTTATCTTCATCTTTTCCTGTTACTTCACTTTTAGGTACAGTTTTTTTTATTTCTTTGTGATTGTAATCTAAATTATTTATCTTTTTAGTAAATAATGCCTGTTCATATTCACTTGCTCCATGTTCTCCAATTTTTTCTGTTCCTAACTCTAAATAATCTACTCTTGTTAATAATTGAACTGTGTTTAATTCAAAATAATTCCCTTTAATATCTTCATACTGCGAAAAGTTTTTGTCCTCTATGTTTATATTTTTCATAAACTCTTCTAAATCTAATTCATACTTTATCATAAACTAATTCCTTTCATACTTTTTCTTAATTGATATTCTAATTCTTGTTCTGTCTTATATTCATCTGGTATTGCATTTATCTTTTTTAATTCTCTCCAATACTTTCTTTCTTCTTTATCTTTAATTTTACTTAAGTCTATTGTTCTTGACTTGATAATATCATATAAAGGTTCTGTCTTTGGTATGCTTTTTAATTTCTTACTAAATTCTTCATATCCTAACTTTAAAAACTCTTCAAATTTGATGTTTTCATATCTAGCACAATAGAAATCATATAACTGGTCTAAATCTTCTTCATAAGCAAAACAAATAACCATTTCTCTACTTTTTTTGGCTGGGCGTTTTTCCTAATATTGCCTCTGAAAGTTCTCTTGAAAACTTTTCAATTTCATTTTCATCTAATCCTATTTCTTGAATAAGGTCTATCAAATCATTACCAAATTTTTCTTTGCATATATCATTAAAAACATTAGTTGTTTCTTCTTCTACATAAGCATTAATTAATTCTGTTTTATTTGTGTTATCCATATATGTTTTTCCATCTTTTTTTTCTTCAATAGTAAAATCTTTTAAACTTATACCCTCTCTACTTAAATCCATTATCATTCTAACTTTGGCTTTTTGATTGGCACTTTGTATTCTTTTAATCAAATTAACATCTGCATGGAAATTAAACTCTTTATCTTTATACTTTAATGTGTAATCATCTATTCCATTTTTGGTTATTTCGTATTTCATAATTCCTCCTAAAACAAAAGATACCACTTGTTGTAGTGATATCTTGCGAACTCTATATACATTATATCATAACTGTTAAAATAAGTCAATGGACTAAACTCACTACCACAAACTTGTCCATTTAGTAGAGATAAATCTTAAAAAGAACGGAGTGATTATTTGGTAGTTTTTAATTATCTCTTATTAAAAGTCCACACTGAATTGTTTTTTAAATATCTTATTGTTACTGACAATGGTGTCTCTTTAAATTTTATTTCTAAATAATCTTCTTCTTTATAATTATGTTTTTTTGTTATACTTATATGGTCTATCAAATAACCTAACTCTTGATAACTAAATTTAGTATTATTTATAATCTTTACACCATTCATCTTTTACACTTTCCATAATTATTGGTACTTGTTCTAATTGCCATTTATATTCTATTATTTCTTGTCTTAATTTATCATTTTCATCTGATAATTTATTGTTTTCAATTTTTAAAACTATTATTGGAAACATAAAAACAATTCCAATCATTATTCCTAATAAAAAATATTTATTCATTTTCTTCTCCTTACTCTTGTATGTTTTTCTTCAAATTCCCTATACATTACAAGCCTGTTGCCTTCTAATATCATGGCTTCTTGATATTTGTCTCTGTCTATTTTATCCATCATATAATACTTT
>WARQ01001609.1_pt1 | contig 33218 bp, 60 predicted proteins | sample 4769161 | NCBI WGS metagenome assembly WARQ01 (sample SAMN08893024, study PRJNA449175) | gut metagenome | isolation source: rumen sample fed with dry roughage | host: buffalo | place: India: Nagpur | collected 2016 | reverse complement strand
ACGGCGCCCAGAACGGCGTCTTCGCTGCCAGCGGCCTCAGCGCCCGCTCGCTCTCCGGCGTCAGCCTGGGCGTCCGCGCCGCTTATGTTGACCTGCCTACTGTATAACTGTGTACTGATTAAGGCGCGATAGCGCCGACACTCTCCGCTCCGCGTAAGCGGAGCGGAGTATATATTTTTCAAAAATAACGCTTTTCGTTATATTCTCCCGAATAAAGTTATTTCCTAACAAAACGCTGACAACTCTTGAAAACTGTGCTATAATACATTTCACAGCGCAGTCAGAAAGAGGGGATCGCGGTGGCAACCGAATTACAGATATTGCAAAAGATATTTGATATGTTCGAGTATGCCTATCCCGCACTTGCTCAATTCCCGAAATCCGAGAAGTATGCGCTTGTCATTGACATCAAGCATTGTATGGATATAATACTTGAACGGTGCATAGAAGCCCAGAAAAAGTATTACAAGAAATCCACCTTGCAGGAGCTTGATGTTGAACTGGCAAAGCTGCGTGCATATATGCGCTTGTCTCACGATTTAGGCTTTCTCCCTCCGAAGAAATATGAGATATGGAGTGCCCAAGTCGTAGAGATCGGTAAGATGTTAGGCGGCTGGCTCAAAACCGTCAATAGCCAGTCGAAAACATAAGGAACAGATCGTCAGCGCTTTCATTGCTGGCGGCAATTGGAACAACGGCGCCCAGAACGGCGTCTTCGCTGCCAACGGCAACAACGCCCGCTCGAACTCCAACGACAACCAGGGCTTCCGCGCCGCTTATCCCCACCGTCAGATACAGCAGACTCACGGGTTTGCTGTCAGTACAGGGGGTATTTATAAGGGATCTGTTTCTTTCGTCGCATAACGCGGGGTAAAAATAGTCTGCTGTGAATGCCGTGACCGGTGAGCTTACGCAAGATCCGACTGCAACGCACAGCCCTTTGGGAGTAGCTGAATGGAAAAGCACGAACAACTTTTTGAAAGATTTATTGATTTTGAGAATTTGTATGACGGTTATCGGATGGCGCGGCAAGACAAGCGTTACAAGTCCGAAGTGCTGAACTATTCAGCGAACTTGGAGGAAAACCTTATCAACTTGCAGAACAGTCTGATATGGCAGACCTACAAGGTTGACGGAATGCACGAATTCTACGAGTATTACCCTAAAAAGCGTATCATCACTGTAATGCCGTTCAGCTGCCGAGTTGCAAACTGTGCGGCATATAACATTTTGTGGCCTATTTACCGCAAGTCGTTCTATGAACATTCATACGGATCTATCGCGGGAAAAGGACCGATAAAAGCGTGCGATACATTGCAGAACTGGATCCGACTTGTGAGCAGAAAGCCCGATAAATGGGTGATCTGCAAAATGGATATTGCAAAATTCTTTTTTCGTATTCCTTTTGAAGTGCAGATGAAATATCTCTGCAAACCTATCCGTGATGATAGAATGGAATGGTTTCTGGAAACGGCGATAAAGTGCGACGGCAGACCATTCGGCTTGTCGCTCGACAGCTCCAATGTTGAGGAATGTGAGAGAGTATTTGGTATCGGAATGCAGGTCGGTAGTCTGATCTCGCAAGTCACGGGTAATGTCGTTATGAGCTCGGCAGACCATTACATAAAACGAGTGCTGGGTGCTCCGTACTATTTGCGGTATATGGACGATATGATATTCCTCGCTCCGAGCAAGGAGAAAGCGCAGGATATTCTGTTCCGCTTTGAATCATATCTGTATGACAATCTCGGCTTGCAACTCAACAGCAAGACGGCAATAATACCGCTGGATGCAGGAGTTGAATTTGTGGGAAAGAGAGTGTGGTCGGACAGGATCACGCTGCGCAAGTCAACCACCTTGCATATGAAGCGGCATTTGCGGTATGTAATGGAGCACTATACTACCGGAGAAATAACGCTTGACTATGCACTGTCCGTAATTCGTTCGTATCTCGGACTTACGCAGCACTGCGACTGTGAGAACTTCCGCAATAAAATGGTGGAGGATTTCAAGCTCGTCCGGAGCTTTGCGGAAGAATGCCCCGATTATGAAGACGACCCGTCATATTATGAAGAAAACCCTTACGATTGAGATCGTAGGGGGATTTTTATTAAAATGGGGGTATTCCTATGGACAATGGAATTGTACTTACAACGGACAATATTGTGGCAATAGCTGCGGTACTGTCCGCTCTTTTTGTAATCTTCGGTGCAATCTTCGCGGTTTATCGCTGGTATCTGCGGCAGAACAAGCAGGACGAAGATATAAAGGCTCTGAAAAAGGAAGTATCAATAATAACAGTAGGTTTGCTCGCTTGTCTAAAAGGGCTTGCCGAGCAAGGGTGTGACGGACCGGTGACTACGGGGATATCACAGCTTGAAGCGTTTATACACGAGCAGGCACATCAATAAGTAGGTGGTGGCGAAATGAAGATAGAAATTACAGGATCGCGGCCAAAGCGCAAGACAGCAGAAACGCCGAAAAATAGTTGTTCCAGCAATAAGAAGAAAATGGAATTTTCCAAAAAGTGGCTGATAGGCTGCATTGTATTCAGCACTGTTTTCACGACGGCGAGTTATGTTTTATCTATCTTCGACAAGAACCCGCTTGAAACGCTTGCCGCTACGATCATACAGACATTGTGGGGAGCAAGTGAGGTGTCTTTTGCGAGCTACGCGGTGCAGAACTGCGTCCGGGCAGTCACATCAAGTAAATACGGATATCCCAAAGCGGAACTATCCGATCAATTGAAAGGAGTTGACACGCAAGATGAATGTAAGTGACATCATAGCTCTGGCGATAGGTGCCGTGATCGGCGTTATCGTCATAGTGTATCTTTGCAAGAATCAGAAAGACAAGGTTATCGAGTGGTTGAAGTACGCGGTAACGGAGGCGGAGAGGCTGCTGGGCGACGGCACAGGACAGTTAAAGCCGCCTTGTCTACGACTGGTTTGTTCAGAAATTTCCCGCTGTGGCGGCGGTAGTGCCTTTTAAGGTCTTTTCCGCTTGGACTGATGTTGCGTTATCTACGATGAAACATTGGCTTGAAGTGGGAAATCCGATAGGAGATTACATATTGGAGGCGAAGCAGAATGAAGATAATAAAGAAAAACTCCCCTAATCATTACAACGGCCGCGCCGGGTGGAAAGCAGATATGATCTGCTTTCATCAGACGGGTGGGACATCGGCAACGCCCGCATTGATGTATTACCTCGCGAACGGTACAATTTCCCCGAATTACCTTATAGATGTAAACGGTGATGTGTACCAGCTCGTTGACCCTGCAAATGCCGCTTGGTGTAACGGTACAAGAACGGCACCCGGCGACCCGCTGTACTATGGCAATTCGACCTTGCCGCTCGTTAAGCAGAGAAAGACGAATGCGAACTACTACACATATTCGATAGAGTTTGTACATTGTCAGTGGGGCAATATCAACAACAAGCAGATTGCGGCGGCGGTGGAGCTTATAAAGAAAGTTATCATACCGCATATGAAGAAGAACGGCGTTACTCCGATAATCGACAGAAACCACCTTGTCGGTCATTCGGATATAGCGCCTGTGGCAAGACCGAACGGCAGTTGTCCGGGCAAGTATTTCCCGTATCAGCAGATCATCAACTGCGTTCTCGGAAAAGAGAAAGTACCGACAGACGAGCCGACGGAAGCATTCGCAGTAAGCGACAAGGTTACGATCAAGACTACTGCCACCACCTACGCGGGAGCGGGAACAAGCATCAAGATACCCGCTGCGTACAAGGGCAGTGCTCATATTTACACGATTGATAAGGTGTCCGGCGAAATGTCACGCCTGAAGGAACTGTTTTCTTGGGTATGGAACAAAGATCTCGAAAAGCAATAAAATAAGGCGGGAGCATTGCAGTTGTGCAGTGCTCCCGCCTTTTTCAGTTGTCAAACGAGTTTACGAATCATCGAAACAGTTGTCGAAACAGTTGTCGAATCATTGGTTTGACAATTGGTTACGATTGGTTTTTGTTCTCCGGCTCTTTGAGCAGTCCTTCCTTATTCAGCTTATATTCCATAAGTTCGATAAGGTATTCAGGAGCTGCGCGAGTGCCGCCCTCCCAATTCTCTATATTTCTTTTCGGAATGTGGAAGTATTCCGAAAACGCCTTTTGCGTCATTCCTGTGGCGGCGCGCAATTCCTTGATACTGCTCATAGCTGATCCCCCTTATCCTCTCATTATTTCCATTGCCGTGTTGAAGCCTGCGGTAAATGCGTTCACGGCAAGCTCATTTGTAAGTGCTACGATCTTGTCCCACTCTTCACCGTTTGCATCCTTGCCTACGCAATCCCAGAGAATGGACGGCTCAATCATCTTCTTGTCCGCTATTGCCTCATAGAGCATTTTCATTATTTCCTTTTTGTTCATAATATTTCCTTTCTGCGGGAGCGTGGTCGCCCCCGCGCTTGTTACTGGTGTTCTGCGATACGCTTCATTATTGCGTTGACTTCTTCGTTCTCCTCATAGTCTATAAGAAAATCAATCTGTTCATTGATCGCTTCAACGACTATATTGTAGGATATTGCATTAGCGAAAAGCCGTCTTGCCAGCGCTTTGGAGATGTGACGCCTGCCGGCGATCTCGTCTATAAGATAATCGGTTATCTGTTTAAGAGTAAATGTTTCAAGTCGTTTCATACGCGATCCTCCTCTCGATTTGGTTACATCAGTACAATTCTAATCAATGATACGAAGAACAAAACAACAAGTGCGCTTTTCAGAGCGATCTTCGCTATGGTAATTTTCTTGTTCTCCATTGACAACACCCCCTTTTGTGTGTTATAATGTTATATGCACTTCCCGGAGGGCTTTCGCCCTCCGGTACTGTGCTGGGTTTATTTTGTCCATATTTCGACTATCGTCTTTATGGACATTGACACGAGTGCTAACTTTGCCAGTATGTTAAGCACCGTATCGAGATTGCTGTCGATTGCTGTGAGGAGCTCGGCAGCTTTCTTTTTTACCCTCATTTGCATTCCCCCTTTCGTTCTTTACTGTAATTACAGTATATCACTCAATGGGTGATTTGTCAATGGGTTTTTGAAAAAAATATCACTCAACGGGTGATTTTGTAGGAATGCACAATCCGGCAGCGGATATTTGTGCGTAATGACAATACCGCTGATAGGCTCTATCCGCCGCTGTGGGCGCGTTTACGTATTAGGCTATATTCGATATAGCTTTATGCGTAAACGCGCCCTGAGCGTTATTTCAGAGGGTTGCAACACCATATATTATATATTGGCGGCGTACCACTCCGAAAACTTATTCTTTACACCTTTGAATGCCATTATCCCTTCTTCCATTCCGCAGGTCGGGCAGACATATATATCCGCGAAACGTGACAGTGAGTTGTGATACAGATTTTTCTCCATACTGTAATCGCCGCACCGGGGGCAGATGTGCGTATTGATGCCGTGTTTCTGTAATTTGGCAAAATACATCACCTTGACTTTCGGTGTCTGCGGCTTCGGCTTGCAAGCGTCGGCGTGCTTTTTGAGGTATGCAGTATCCATACCGAAATCCTTGTAGCCGGTGAGGATAGTATTGTAGTAGTGTACGGGCGGCTCTGCGATCTCTCTGCCCGGGGTCATAATGTATGCCATAGCGGTGACTGTTTCGCCGTTCAGCTCTACTGTGAAATCCTGCTTGATATACAGGCGGGGAAATCCCTCATACACATCGAGGCTCATTTCGTCGCGCTTGGAGATCGACCACACGACTATCGGAACGCTTTCACCCTTCTTCGGCTCGATAGTCGCTACGCCACTTCCGCGAAAGAGCAGGGTGTAATCAGGTATCGAGGTCACGCCCTCGACAACCGCGTCCGGACAGCGATGCGCCATCTGACCTCTGTGCAGGTTTGAACCGTATGCGATATAAAGTCTTTTCGTTGTCATAATGATACTCCTATTCTCCCCGTATTGCCGATAGGACAGCGTGTTTGATTTATGCCGATATTGCTGTGTTCTCCGTAGCGGCACTCTCTGCCACCTCTGCCGCTGCTTTCTCGCGGAATATTGCCGTGAGGTGAAGTCTGGCCGTCTTGAATTCCGGTCCGCTCATTCCGAGCCTGCGCTTGAGCATTCCTTTCATCAGCTTTTCTTTCTGTGCGGCTGTGTAGGAACTGCACCCCTTGAAGTAGAGGTTGCTCTTTGCGTTGATCGCCCACGCGCTCATTGCCAAGCAGAACTGTATGTACGCCTTTATCTTGCCTGCGTGGAGAGTGCTGTTGAACAAGCGGAACTCGACTGTGCCTTTGGTGAAGAAAGCGTGGAGATTGACGCCGTGATACCGAGTAGAGTTGTAGTGATCGGTGGATATGCCGCCCGTGTAGTCATCGTTCACGGAACTGTACCATACTCTTTGCAATTCCTCTTTGGTAATATTCGGATACTGTTTCAGAGCGGCGAGGAGTTTCTTGTTGGTGTTCTTGCACCAGCGAGCGCGGCGTTCGTTTCCGAGTGCTTCATTGAACAGATCCTGTCTGCCTACGGCGAAGTTGAGCAGACGAACGAGGCTTGCGGGAGTGTGGTTTGCGCCGTCAACGTGGATATGTATGCCGCAGCTATTGTTGACGATAGCGCCCTCTCTCACGAGGTCGCGGATGATCTGCTGTAAGTCCTCGATGTCCTCGTACTGGAGTATGGGCGTCACCACCTCACAGCTATATGCGCGACCTGCCGAGCGCCTGCTGTTCTTGCCCGTCTTGACTTCTGCGTCGATACTGCCGTCCGTCATAGCTTGCCATGTCCTGCCCTTGCTGTCCTTTGCGGTGTACTTGTCGTAGGAGCCGCCTGCGTGCTTGACGCTGTTCGTGCCGTAGTGCTTTGCTATGACCGTCGCTGCTGTTTCGCGGGTGATGCCTGTCATTTCGATCTCTACTCCGAAATTCTGTGTCTGAATAGTAGTCATTGTGTTTTCCTCCTGTTGTCTGTATGTGGTTGTGTGGCTTACTGTGCTTCCTTTATTGTGAGCAGGAAAGCGGGGATTATTTTGTTTTCGCGGGTCTCCCAGTCGAGAGTGTGCGACTTTATGGAAGTCATTCCGTTGAGCTTGCACCCATTCTTGATGAACTCGTTGATGGTTGTTGCCATTCCCGTATATCCACCGGATATGGTAAATTTCTTCTTGCCTGCCTCGTGGAGCTGTTCGACGATCTCCGGTATTTGGTTATCCCAGATCACATCGTTGAAGTCGAGATACTTTTGACCGAGGTCTTTGCTCTTGCGGTATGCCCAGTAGAGCGTGGCGTTTACGCCCTCGTCCTTTAAGCTGACCTGCTCGCCGCTCTCGGCTCTCTTGATGATGTCCTCGTATTTGGCGACCTTTTTCATATCGTTTCCTCCTTGTGAATTTAGTTAGTGTGTTTATCGTTCTGTCTATATTATACACCAAAAAACGCCCACAGTCAAGACGGCAATGTTTACGAATGCATTGTGTTTCATTTGTGCAATATATACAAATATATCTTTGTCGGATTGTACAATAAGCACAATACTATATATAAAACAAAATCCAGCGAAATACTGCCTTGCTATTGCAATTTCCCGTGAGATGTGGTATATTAAAAGAAAAAGAATAAAGGGTGTGATGATATGTTTCGATATAAAGTGGATATTCTGGAAGAGCTGAAAGAAAAGGGATACACTTCATACAAGCTGAAAAAAGACAATCTGCTTGGCAACTCTGCCATACAGCATTTACGGTCAAATGAAATGATAGGCATATCGAGCCTTGATACAATATGCAATCTGCTTCATTGTCAGCCCGGCGATCTGATAGAGCATATCCCCGATTAAACAAAAATCCCCGAACAGCCGAAGCTGTCCAGGGAAAGGCGCATTAGTCCTTATGTACATCTTTATCGTGTCCTGCGGGAACGCGAACGATAATGTCGGAAATATCACAATCGAGTACCTCACAGATACGGTCAAGATGTTCAAGGTTGATCCGTTCCGCAAAGCCGTTGTACCATTCGCTGATCGTCGAAGGTCTGATGCTGGTCTTACGGGACAATTCTGCCTGCGTCATACGGAGCTCGCCAAGCTTCGTTGACAACACAATCTTAATCATAGCATAACGCTCCTTTCGTATTATTCTAACAGATTTTTAACTGTCTGTCAGCGTTTTGTTAGAATATCACAAAAGGCGTTAGAGAATAACAAAATACGGTATGCCGTCTTAAATGAAGGAAGGCATACCGCCGTTTTAATTAGAGTAGAATTTGACCCCCATACTGACCCCCATAAGTCAGCAAAATGTGTCTAAAAACTACTACAATTCAAACATTGGAAATCAAAGAGAAAAGCCTCTCAATGCCACTTAACAAGCGTACTGAAAGGCTTTTCTTTATGGTCTGAGTGACGGGACTTGAACCCACGGCCTCTACCACCCCAATGCCTATCCAACTCTTTTAAGGGTGCGGAAATATAAGATTTTTGACCCCCTATATGACCCCCATACACTTACTTACAGATACAACAGAACGGTTATATTTCAACCCTCTGCCGCCTCATCCGTCTTTTTGTTCTTGCCGTTCAGATATTCATTCAACTTTGAGATATTCTTCTTTTTGTATTGCTCGTCAAGATGAGTATAAATATTCATCGTGGTTTCTATATCTTTGTGGCCGGCTTGCTCTTTTGCAGTTAATATATCCACTCCGGCCATATACATCATTGTTATAAATGTGTGCCTCAACCAATGCGGAGTAAACCGCGAAATCATCATAGGCTTTTTCGCCGCGTTCGGCTCGTGTTTAGACGGTTTCTTCCCGTTGGTCACGATACAGTTTTTCCAATCGCCGTACTCTAAATTGAGATCATCAATGTAACTATCCCATAATCTGCTCCATCCGCTTTCAGTCATCAGGCCGCCATTTTTCTTTTGTACTACATAGCCAAAGTGTACACCGGGTACAGCTTTCAGATAGTCAACAAGAACATCGGGAATATATACCGTTCTGATAGCGGCATCGGTCTTTCCGTAGTCCTTAATATACGATTTGCCTTTGTCGATCTCTACAAAATGCTCAACTCTGATAGTTTTTTCTTTCAGATCGATATCCTGCCATGTCAGCGCAAGGAGTTCTCCCCTTCTTAACCCTGCATACATCATTATCATTGCGGCGGTCTGCGCACGGTGTGAAAACTCCCTTACCCAGCATTGTTCTTCTTCGGTAAGTGCGCGACGAGTGTCCGGCTTGCGTACAGACTTGGGTATTTTTACCGCTGATACGGGATTATAGTCAATAACGCGGTTATCAATGGCAAGCTTGAATATTTGGGAACATACATTCTTTATCTCTGTAAGAGTGTATTTAGAATACGGTTTTCCGGTCTGCGGGTGTATTTCTTCGGCAAGGCTGTCTATAATTTCTTGTATATCAATAGATCGGATTTTGGAAATATCCATATTGTTCAGAGCGGCGAGGTTTTCACTTCTGCGTTTATATGTTGCCGCGCGGGCTGCGCATACATCGCTCTTTTTCGAGTTCGCCCATTTTTCAGCCCAATAACTGAACGAATCCCTCTCGGCAGTCAGATCGAGCCCCTTACCGAGTTTTGTCTTGACTTCCTGGACTTTCTTTTCGAGCTCTCGGTTGTTCTGGGCATAGACATACTTATACTGTGCTTTCCCCTCAACGGATCCGAGATACACTTTGCTCTTTACCCGTCCGTCCGGACGCTTTTTGTTTTTTGGCATAGCAGTTCCCCCTTCTTTTTCATTAAATGTTGAATTCAGCGAAAAGTCAGCGTTTAGGTGAGGCTTATTCTCAAAAAAACGTGTTTTTGAGCGTATTTCTTGACAAAAACGGGAGAATATGCTATACTATTATCGCGACAGGATTTCGCGTAAGCGTTATTCTCCCGAAGCTCCGTACTTGTTGGCGCAGGTACGGAGCTTCTTTTTTATTTATTCCCGAGCATATTCAAAAGGTCGCTGTATTTGATGATTGGAATATTCAATTCCATTGCTCTTGTCACTTTTGCGCTAATTGTATCGTCAAGGCATACAAGAAATGATGTCTTTCTTGAAACGGATCCAGCGACCTTTGCACCACTTCTTTCAATAAGCTCTTTTGTTTTACACTTGAAATCAATATCAATGCCGTTTAATACTATTGTTTTTCCTGCTAACGGAAATTCATCGAACGACAGGTATTCAATAAGTTCTCCGGTATCGGCGTTGACATACATAATACCTTTTTCTTGACCGTTTTCCTCGACCTGCTGTTTTGCAACTATCAAATAAATCACCCTTTCCGTGATAAAATAACGCTATGCGTTATTTGTAGTGACAAACCGCTTTATTTGTGCTATAATGTAATCACTGTCGGCAGCAATCAAGAACGAAGGGAGAATACGGTTATGCAAGATAAAAGTTGCAACAAGGATACACCGGATAAAGCCGCCCTTATAAAAGCGGCCATTGAAGTGGATTATTTCTTGAAATTGCCGCCGGAACAGCAAGAAAAAATCATAGCTTCTTTAAAAGACCTTTTGTCTGTGAAATGATAACATCTTGAAGCTCGGGCTCTAACTGCAAAAACAGGTCAAGCATTTCTTTGGCACGTCCGCTATCGTTTTCGGTAGCGGACATTTCTTCTGCCATTTCATAAACATTATCATCGGTCAACGATACACCGGTTTCGTCTATTTGAGAGAAGAATGTTTCCAGATCCATACCTATCCCGTCCGCTATTTTCTTTAAAACGGTTAATGACGGAGTGATTGCCTCGCCCGTCTTTGGATTTGTACCCTTTTCAAGCAAAGATATATACCCATTAGAAAGTTTACATTGAGCCGCAAATTGCCTTTGTGATAAAGAATGGCTGTTTCGGTAGTCTATTATAAAATCCTTAATTGTCATATTATCACCCCGCTTTATATGTTTAATATATTATACATTATACACTATAAAACGAGTGCTGTCAAGAGCAATGTGAAAAAAATTAAACATTTTTTGTTTAAAAGTATTGACAAGGTAAAATTTTTGTGGTAATATTATGTTAAACCGATTAAACATCGGAATAACACACAAGGAGGTGAGTAAATGGGATATAAAATAAAAGAATTCCGTGAAAAAATCGGAATGACGCAGGAAGAACTTGCGGAAAAGAGCGGGGTTTGCCGTACAACTATCTGGTCTATGGAAAACGGAACAGAGAAGAACGCTACGACCAAGACCCTTCTTAAACTTGCGCACGCGCTCGGCACGACAGTTGACAATATTTTTTTTGCTGATACTGTTTAATCGGTTAAACGGAAAGGTGCGATACAATGAATGGAAGTATTACAAGAATAACGGATCCGTTTAATCCGTGTAAAGTGTGGGTCATCAAGCATTACGGCTGCGGCAACTACTACATAAACCAGGAGATATGCGGGAAACCGTTCAACCGCAGATATGTTCGCGTGACCGCACGGCATTTGCGCGATGTGCTGTTTTCAGAAAGGAGATGATGAAAATGCTGGCAAAGGCAAAGTACATAACAAACTGGGCGCAGGTTAAGCTACTGCTGAAATTGAGCGAAGTCGCTTTTATCCTTGATGTTTCGCAGGAACAGGCACGGCGCTTATGTGCCAAGGGCGACATACCGGCCGTAAAGGTCGGTGGCGAATGGCGGGTCGAGAAAACCAAGCTCCAGGCATATCTGGGGGTGAGCGGTTGAAGATCGTAACCGAGAAATCCGCGCCTACGACGGACAAGCAGTTCCGAGAACGGGAGCTGCCAAAGCAAAAAGAACACAAGGCGGAGAATACCGACGAGCATAAGGTTTCTTTCCGCGAAGTGTTCCGGGAAGTACAGCGAAAGGAGAAGAAGAATTGAAAGAAGGAAGAACATTACAACAGCTTGCAATTGAGATCAAGCGACAGCAGGCGGTGGCAAAGGACTTTCTCGCAGACACGGGCGCTCTGACTATGGAGACCGACAGCAGCACCACAAGGCTAACAATCGGGAACGGCGGTGACTTCGGAATAACCGACATAGCGCACGGTCAGATCGGAGAGTATTTGCAGATACCGGGCAAGTATTACGAGAAAATGAGGTCGGAAAGTCCGAAGCTGCTTGCGACAAATGTAAATCACTGGCTGCATCAAGTACCGCAGACCGAAGTTCCCGTACAGAAAATGGTGCGTACCCTCGACGGGAATGTGAGAGCGTTCCTCTCGAACAGATACCGCAGGATAGATAATGTGCAGGTTGCAGAAACCGTCCTGCCGATAATCAGCACAATGCAAGGTGCAGAAGTCAAGAGCTGCGAACTGACGGAACGCAAGATGTATCTGAAGGTTGTCAATCCTCGTCTCACGACGGAGATACGCAAGGGAGATGTGGTGCAGGCAGGTATCGTTATCAGTAACAGCGAGGTCGGTATGGGATCGGTGAGCGTTTCACCGCTTATATACCGTATGGTCTGCTCCAACGGAATGATCGCACAGGACGGTAATGTGCGCAAGTACCACATAGGGCGCGTGAATGAGGCTGATTACGATATGGGAATATTCCGCGACGATACCATAGCCGCTGACGACGCAGCATTTATGATGAAAGTCCGCGACGCGGTATATGCGGCTGTCAAGCAGGCGATATTTGAGCAGATCGTCAGCAAAATGCGCGAAGCTACCGAAGCGAAGATTGACAACGGTGCTATGGTGCCGAAAGTCATAGAGCTTACCTCAAAGGACTACTCCATAACGCAATCGGAGAGCGAGGGCATTCTCGGGCATCTGATTGAGGGCGGCGATCTCACCTTATACGGAGTGTCGAATGCAATAACAAGGTATGCGCAAGATGTAAAATCCTATGACCGCAGTACAGAGCTTGAAGCAATCGGATTTAAGGTGCTGACAATGCCAAAGAAACGGTGGTATCAGAACCTTGCGATAGCGAGAAAAGAAAATGTATAGGTGCGAAAGATGCGGTCGCGAGTTCGACGAGCCCGGTACATACAAAGATTATCGCGGCGAATACTGGGGCGTACCCTGTTGGGAAGATATGCCGTGTTGCCCCTATTGCGAAAGCGGAGACTTTGACAATAACGAGAGCGAGGAATATGCTTGGCCGGAAGAAGAGGAGGACGAATATGACGATGATGAAGAATAACAGAACGGTGAAAGGGGTGAGAACAATATGATCTATAAGACCTGTCCCGACTGTGGCGCAAATCTCGACCCGGGCGAAACCTGCGACTGTGCAAAAGAAAAGAAGCTGCCCGCGACCAACGAAACAGCTTCTCTTAACACACATACAGACAATGGTGATAGCACCGTGTCTGAATACAGTATATCAGATAATCTCGAACTTGTCAAGACCTTTGACCTGCGGGATTTGCGCCAGAAGAAAAATCTGCCCGGCAAGGATGTGATCGAGCTCCTGCGAAAGCACTTTCTCGGTTATGACAAGACCGTGCAGAGCAAAGCAGAAAATCCCGAAAGTACGGCGTTACGCTCTGTCTGCGAGCAATAGACATAGTGCTGCATACATACGCGCCGGAAATGCTTGCGAAAGAACATCACCGCAGGAACGGATACCACAAGCTGACAGCTACGCTCTTTTGTCGCGTCGATACCGATACAGCAAATCGGTTCAAGGCGGCGATCAGAAAAGCCGGCTATCAGACCGTGCAAGCGGCAATGACAGATCTCGCATTAAAATTTATCGAAATGGAGGAAAATAGCAAATGACATTAACCTCGAAAGAAACAGCTACAACATTGGTAAAAGATGCCGTAGGGAAAGCAGTCCAGAAATTAGTAGACCTTGGTCCCAGGCTAAACGAAGATGAATGGAAGATGTATGTATCTCTGATGGAAAACATTATAACTGCAATTGAATCTTCACCCGTTGTTGTTCCCAATCCCATGGTCCTTGACGATGGTTCCGTTGTGGTTATGTACAATACGAAAAAGGAGGAAAACAATGGAGAATGAGATTATTGACGGTGTTCCGATAGAGGAAGGCTCTCTGATTGTTGTTGAGCAGTTGCCTATCATCAAGCAGCAGCTCCAGCAGATCAAGGAGAAGTTTTCGGAAGAAACCGCAAGAGCCAAAGAAATGGAATGTACAGAGGACACATTGAAGTCCGTCAGAGCGACCCGAGCGTACATATCCAAGATATACAAGGCTTTGGAAGACAAACGCAAGGCGGCGAAAAAGGCAATACTCGCACCGTATGAGGATTTCGAGCAGGTGTACAAGGAATGCGTCACCGACATATACAAGCCGTGTGACGAAGAACTTGCGGCGAAGATCGCAGAGGTCGAGAACGGTCTGAAGGCGACAAAGAGAGCCGACGCGCAGGAATATTTCGACGAATACTCGAAAAGCCTTATGATAGATTTCGTCACACTGGATCGTGTCGGACTCAACATAACGCTCAATGTTTCCAAGAAAGCTATCCGTACACAGATAAAGACATTCCTCGATAAAGTGAAAGACGAGTTGCAACTGATAGAAACGCAGCCTAACAGCGCGGAAATACTCGTCGAGTATAAAATATCGTTGAATGTCGCACAAGCCATTACGCGCGTTTCTGAACGCCACAAGGCCATAGAAGAAGAACAGCGCCGGAGAGAAGCAGCGCAGATTGTCGCCGAAGAAAGAGCGGCGGCTGTCGAGGCGGTTGAGCAGGCAGCGGAAGAGTTCGCGCCGCCGGCAGCGGAGATCATTCCCGAAGTACCGCAGGAAGAAACCGAAGAAAAGGTGTACAGCACCGAATTCTTGGTAAGAGGCACTCTTCCGCAGCTGAAAGCCCTCAAGGAATTTCTGAACAATGGAGGATATGAATATGAGTGCAAATAAACCCGCCTTTTCACAGGCGCTTGCCACCGATACATACAGGCGGCTTATCAACAATACTCTCGGCGACCCCGAGAAAGCGAAAAGATTTGTAGGCTCGATCACAGCAGCAGTCGCGACGAACGGTGCCTTGCAGGAGTGTGACTACGGCTCGATACTCGCGGGAGCTCTTCTCGGAGAAAGTCTGAACCTGTCGCCCAGTCCGCAGCTCGGACAGTTCTACCTTGTACCGTTCAAGGACAAGAAAGCAGGTATCAGTAAAGCGCAGTTCATTCTCGGATATAAGGGATATATCCAGCTCGCGCTCCGCTCCGGATATTACGCCGATCTTGATGTTATGGAGATCAGACAGGGCGAGTATCGCGGGAAAGACCCTACGACAGGAAAGCCGCGTTTCGCCTTTGTCGAGGACGACGACGAAAGAGAGAACCTTCCCGTGATAGGCTATATGNNGCTGTTTCAAAAAGGTTATCTATTGGACGAAGGAGAAAATGCAGGCTCACGCCGACAAGTATTCTCCCGCATACTCTGCCGCCGCTCACAAGAAGATACTCAACGGCGAGATACCCGATAGCGAAATGTGGAAGTATTCCTCGTTCTGGTACAAGAACTTCGACGAAATGGCAAAAAAGACAATGCTCCGGCAGCTCATAAGCAAGTGGGGTGTAATGTCCACCGAGTTACAGACGGTGTTCGACAAGGACGCGAAGTCGATAGAGATTACCGACGACGGAGATTTCGTGACCGGAGTCGGTGAGACAAGCACTATCCCGCCGGGATCGCAGATAGCGAGCGGCGAAACAGGTACGGAAACAAAGGTAAACCTGGACGAGATTTGATATGGCTGATATACCCTACACAATAATCTCGACAGGGTCAAAAGGCAACGCCGTAGTGATAAATGACATAGTTCTGATAGACTGCGGCGTTCCTTTCAAAGCCCTTACCCCATATTACAAAAAGCTCAAGCTCGTTCTGCTGACGCACATACACTCCGATCACTTCAACAAGACCTGCATAAGACTACTCGCGGAATCAAGACCGACATTACGGTTTGCCTGCGGCGCGTGGCTTGTGAACGCTCTGATAGAGTGCAAGGTGCCGAAAACAAACATAGATGTGCTGAACAGCGGCATTATCTACAACTACGGCACTTGCAACGTGATACAATTCCCGCTTACTCACGATGTACCGAACTGCGGGTGGAAAGTACATTTCCCTATCGGAAAGGTCATCTACGCGACAGACACCAACAATATGAACGGCGTGGTCGCACGGAACTACGACCTGTATCTGATTGAGGCTAACTACATCGACGAGGAAATAGAGGCGAAGATACGCGAGAAGAAAGCCGCCGGCGAATACGCATACGAGATACGGGCGCAGCGGTATCATCAGAGCAAGGCAAAGTGTGACGATTTCATATATCGGAACATCGGCAGAAACGGCAAGTATGAATATATGCATTGTCACAAGGACGAGGACGAGAACGATGAAGGGTAAAATCACAGGTCTGACATTCAACGCCGACGGAACGCAGAATATAACTATCACAACAGCGACCAATCTTCGGCCGGTCTATGACGAGCTCAAAAACAAAGATGTCGAATTCGGATTAAAAATATACTCCCCGAAGCGGTCAAGAAACGCGAACGCTTACTGCTGGGAGCTGTGCGAGAAACTCGCAGAGGTAATGTCGCGTGACGGTACCGTGTTCACGAAAGAAGATGTGTACCGGCAGTCGATAAAAGATGTCGGGATATGGCGGGATTTCACGCTTGACCCCGACGACGCGAAAACACTTCGCACGGCGTGGGAAATGCTCGGTGTGGGCTGGGTGACAGAACAGGTCGATTTTGCACCCGACGGCGTAAATGTGGTTGTACGCTGCTACTATGGTAGCAGCAGGTACAGCCGTAAGCAAATGGGCAGACTGCTCGATAATCTGATCCAATCGTGTGAGGAGCAAGGTATTGAGCACAGACCGCCCGACGAAATCGAAAAGTTAAAATCATTGTGGGCGTCTGCGCCTACGGAAAGGAAATAACAATGGACGAGAACGTAAACACACAGGAAACAATAATCGAGGATACTGTTGAAACAGTTGCAACACCCGAAACAAGCGGCATTACAGAGGACGAGGCAAAGGAGATCGTGGGCGAACCTATCCCGGAACTCCAGGAAACGCAGGAACTCCCCGCACCGACCGTCGAGTACAAGTATATCAGCTTCGCAAAGATGCCTCTCGAAGAGTACAAGGAGTTTTGCAAGAAAGAAGCTTTGCTCGACCTGCTGATAAAAGCAAAGAAAGAGGGCTCTTCTCCTTATGCGGCTGATCATATCCTTGATATCATAGTGGGAAAGGACGAGAAATGAACAGTTGTCAGCTTTTAGGTCGTATCTGCAACGACCTCGAACTCAAGACCACGCCGAGCGGCGTGTCGGTAGTATCATTTAACCTTGCTGTTGATCGCTATATGGGCAAGGACGCGGAGAAAAAAGTCGACTTTATCTCCTGCGTCGCCTGGAGAACAACAGCCGAGCATATATGCCGGTATTGGCACAAGGGAGACGAAATACTCATTTCCGGCTCGATCTCTACAAGAACGTATCAGAATAAAGACGGAAATACCGTCTATGTGACCGAGGTCATTGTCGATAAGACTGACTTCAATCACGGAAACAAGAAAGAAGATCATAGCAGCGACACTTATACCCCGCCGTCTGATCCGGCACCGAGAACGCAGAGCGCACCCGCGGTGCAGAGCCAGGAAGCAGCGCCGCCTCCGGAAGATGAAGATTACCCGTTCTAAAAGGAGTGTACTATGGCAGGAAAGAAATACTACTGGATAAAACTCAAAAGGGATTTCTTCAAGCGCCACGACATCAAGATAGTTGAGGCTATGCCGAATGGCAAAGACTACATACTCTTTTATCTGAAACTCTTACTCGAAAGCGTTGATCACGAAGGCGAGCTCCGGTTCAACGATACTATCCCTTACAATGAATCAATGCTCTCTGTAATCACAAATACCAATGTTGACATTGTAAAAGCTGCTATGGCGGTATTGATCGAGCTGAATATGATAGAAATGCTCGAAGACGGTACGATCTATATGACCGAAACCGAGAAGATGATGGGCGGTGAAAGCGCGTCTGCAAAGCGTGTGAGAGATCACCGCAAAAAACAGCAAGCGTTACAATGTAACACCGATGTAACAAAATGTAACACAGAGAAAGAGATAGATATAGAGAAAGATATAGAGTTAGAGCCAGAGAAAGAGATAGAGCAAGAGAGTGAGGCGGCTACGCCGCCTACTCCCGCTCCCTCGCCGGACAAGCCAAAATCAAACCGATTTAAAAAGCCTACTCTCGAAGAGATCAAACAATTCTGCTCCGAAAACGGGTATGAGTTGGATGTCGAATACTTCTACGACTACTATGAGGGTAACGGGTGGAAGGTCGGCAAGAACGCAATGAAAGACTGGCGAGCAACAGTCCGTAATTGGGTAAGGCGTGAGAAACAAAACGCGAAACCCGCGAGCGGCAAGCACGATCTGTTCCAACGGCTCTACAAGGAGGCGGAAGAAAATGACCGAAAGCGAAACGGTTAAGATCATTGCAATGCTTTACATGGCATATCCGGCGGTAAACAAGCTCTCTGACGAAGCTATTAAGGATATGACGGGAATATGGTACAAGTTCTTCGAGAACGACAGCTATAACCTTGTCGAAGTCGCTGTACAGCGGCACATATCCACAAATAAGTGGTTGCCGAGCATAGCGGAGATCAGAGAGCAAATGGCGAAGATAATGCGCCCCGATTTGATACCGCCCGATGTGGCGTGGAGCGTAGTGAAAGACTATATCTACCTTCGGGACTGTTACGTAAAGCTCCCGCCGCTTATCGCAAAGGTTATTGAGACTATCGGCACATCGACGCTCAAAGAGCAGCACGGCGGCCACGATAAGCAGATGTTTATGGATCTGTACACTCCAGCGTATGAAAGAGAGCTCGAAAAGGCAAAACTGCCGAAAGCATTGAGCACACGGATCGCGAAATCTGATGAAGCATTCGGCGGCGACGCTCTCAAAGCGATAGCGCAGGTGTCAGAGGCGCGTGAAAAGGAAAGGAAAATGTATGAAGAAACATTTCGTAGACATTATGCATCTCTTGAGGAACTTCCTCAAAGCGAAGAAACAGGAGATTAGCGGCGTGGCGGTCTTTATCCTTGTGATACTCGCCGCCGGCTGCGTCGAAACCAACTACATAGCTTCGCTGCTTTGCATAGCAGGGATAGCGATAGCGAAAAGGATAGGTCACTTGGAAGAAGTGCATATCGAATAGGCCTTAAATTGAAAGGAGCATAATTTATGGCACGAACAACAAAAAAGAATGACCGGTGCCCGTTCAAGGACACCTGTGAGCAGAAATGCGAATGGAAGAACAAGGAGATCGAGTGCGATTATTACCGCTACAATGCTTGTCCCGGCAAGGAGATCGAAGACCAGGAAGAGTTGAGAGAGCAGTACGCAGCTGAACATTACAAAGTCGGATCAGAATCAGACGAAGTATATACGATGTCACCGACTCCGAGCGTATTCGAAGCAAACGACAGAAACGGTATCGTTTATCTCCCGATAGACAAGCTGATACCACACAAGAACAATCCGCGTCGCGATCTCGGAGAGCTCGACGAACTTGCGGACAGTATCAAGGCAAAGGGCGTTCTCCAAAACCTTACCGTTGTCGATAACGGAGACGGAACATACACAACGATTATCGGTCACAGAAGATGTGCGGCCGCGAAGAAAGCGGGGCTGAAAGAGCTCCCCTGCATAATCGTTGATATGACCGAGAGAGAGCAGGCTGAAACAATGCTGCTCGAAAACATCCAGAGAAAAGACCTCACCACCGCGGACGAGATATTCGGATATCAGATGATGTTCGATATGGGCGCGACCATAGACGAGATTGCAGAGGAAACAGGCTTTTCCAAGGCCACTATCCGCAAGCGTCGTGACTACGCAAGGCTGGACGCTGAAAAGCTGAAAAAGGCTTGTGAGAAACAAATCTCGTTCGCCGAGCTCGACAAGTTATCGAAGATCGAGGACGCCGCTGTGCGTGACGAACTTCTCGGAAAGTACGGAACGTCTGATTACAATTGGTCCTACGAAAAGGCTCTGCGTGAACAGCATAACAAAAAGGCAGCCCAGGAATGGGTTGAACTGTTCAGAATCAAGGGCTTTGATATGACGGCAATCAAAGAGGAACGCAACAATGCAGAAAAGTATAGCTTAATAGGAACATTAACAGGCTCTCCGAGCGAGAAAAGCATTGACGATTGGGAAACATTGCACCATTGGGTGTTGACAGACCCTACGTTCTACTACATTGACACGGGCTACGGATGCACAATCCGCCTGTACAAAGAAGCCGAACCGCAGAGCGAAGAAGAAAAGGCGAAAGAAGCAGCAGCGGAAGAACGCCAGCGCCTTATGGACGAGCGCAGAGAGCAGATAAAGGAAATCGCAAAGACTGCGTTCGAGTGCCGGAAAAGAGCTATTGAGGAATGCCCCGTGCAGATTATCACGGATAACCGCGAGCAAATCATACGTCTGATGTCCGAGATAGCGTTATCAGACACATACCTCAGAATGGATCAGCTACGTTTCCTGGATGTGTGCAGGATAAAGTACAAGAAGCCGAAAAACAATTGGGACAGCGTAGAGTACAGTGATGTCAGCGAAGATCTTACGAGGAAAAATACGGATAAGATACTTCTCGCGCTCGCATACGCAATGATAAAAGACAGCAATACCCAAAGCTATTACAATTGGTCGTGCGCGGTATGGGAAAACGACACGCTCGATCTCGCGTACAAACTGCTTGATATTATCGGATATGAAATGTCCGATGAAGAAAAACGCTTTGTCAATGGTGATTATGCTCTTGAGGGTTCAGATCCCGACGACGAAGATTACGGCGAATATGACGAAGATGATGAAGAGTGGGGTGAGGACGAATGATCGAGAACGCGATACCGGTAATCATAAGCTGGGTGATAATGTCGGTGCTCTACGGCGTGAGCGTGGCCGCGCTTGTCCGGAAGTGGCGCAACGATATAATCAAGTATAAACGGAAAATAGCGGAGCTCGAAGAAATCATCGGGGAGCAGGGGGATTATTCCCCCGCTTTCCCCGATGACGAGGGCTAAGATTATGAGCAGTAAGGTTAAAGTCAGAGGCGACGCACCGCGTGAGTTCGTGAAAGTCTTTGACCGTATGTGCGGCGCGCGTTCACGGTGGAATATATGGAGCGACTTCCTGCACCTGTCCGCGTACACGATCTCGAATGCCGTTGATATGGTCCACCGCGAAAAGCGGGAAAAGGACTATATGACGATAGCAAGCGGCTACACAAAGCAGGAAATGCTCGGCTTCTCGGAACTGTTCGCGATTACAACAATGGCACTCGAAGAAAATCCCGACCAGGACTTTCTCGGACATCTGTACATGGGATTGGAACTCGGAAACAAGAACACGGGACAGTTTTTCACGCCGTTTGATGTAGCGAGAATGTGTGCAGAAGTATCAGCGGATGTTGACGAAGTAAAGCACAGACATTTCGCATCGGTTCACGACTGCTGTATCGGTGGTGGAGCAATGTTGATAGCATTTGCAAGCGCTTGTCGGGAAAGAGGTATCAACTATCAGCGCAAGGTGATGTTCGTCGGAATGGACATAGACCACAATTGCTGCTGTATGTCGTACATACAGCTCTCGCTGCTTGGCTGTCCGGGATATATTATATGCGAGAACAGCTTAACAAATCCGGTGCGCACAGGTGATGAATTATTTGCGCCTATGGATAGGGAGACATTCATAACTCCTATGTATTGTGCTTACGACTGGGAATTTCGCAGACGTTATCATCTGATGATGAATGCGTTGGGAATAAAGCCCGCTGAAACGCACGGAGAGAGCGATACCGTGCCGGGTAATATAGAAACCTATCCCGACGAGGAAAACGCCCCTGAGCCTGTTGCAACGCACGAAACGCACGAAGAAACGCACGCGAGCGTTAGCGAAACCGAAACAAACACATCATCGTGCGTTGGTGATGACATAAATGTCCCTACCGACGAGATGATACAGCTCACGTTTTTCTGAAAGGAGCGGTCTGATGAAGAGTGAAATAATAAACCGTTTCTGCGGAGCATTGCAGCGGAACGGGATTGAAGCCGACTGGAATGACATAACAAACGAGCTGGTCGTGATCCTCGACGACTACGACATAAAGCCGGCGGAACGGTCACTGGTAGTTCGGGACGAAGCTATGAACGACCAACTCGTAAGAAGATTTCTGGCGACAAAGGCCGTTGAGGGATGTACCAAAAAGACAATAAAAGCTTATGAGACAGGTATTCGGTTTATTTTGAGTCGAATCGGGAAGAATGCGACAGAAATCACAACGGACGACATTCGCTTATATCTGGCGTTTAGACAGACCCAGGATAAGATCAGCAAGAGTTTTGCGAATACAGAACTTAGATATATGAGCACGTTCTTCAACTATCTCACAACAGAAGAAATAATAAATCGTGACCCTACCAAAAAAATCAATTGTATAAAATGTGAGAAAAAGCAGAAAAAAGCTTTTTCTGGAATGGATATAGAAAAACTCCGCGGCGGCTGCAAGAATAACAGACAGAAAGCAATCATCGAAATGCTTTTATCAACAGGTTGCCGAGTATCAGAATTGGTAGGTATAAAGATTGACGAGATAAAAGGTGAAGAGATCGTAGTTCACGGAAAAGGTGAAAAAGACCGTACTGTATATCTGAATGCAAAAGCGCAATATGCTCTTGAAGCATACTTGAAAGAACGGAAAGATCATAACCCGTATGTTTTCCCGAAAGGAGTCAACAGGTTCAATCTTCCAAACGGGAAAAAGGCCAAAGGGTTTCACACTCACGACTGGTATAAATATCCAGACGAAGTATGTACGACCGGTCACTCTGACGGAGGAACGATTGAAAGCTTTGTACGAAACCTCGGGAAAAGAGTCGGAGTCGAAAACGTTCATCCGCATAGGTTCCGTCGCACTTGCGCGACTATGGCTCTTTCGCGAGGAATGCCGCTCCTTCAGGTATCGAGAATGCTCGGACACGAACAGGTCAACACAACTCAGATTTATCTTGATATTCAACAGGAAGAAGTAGCGGCAGCACACAAAAAGTATGTTGTATGATAGCGAAAGGAGGAAGAAATGAGCGCGCCGTGGACGGAAGAAGAATACCAGCAACTTGATGAAGAGTGGGGCAAATATACAATAGCGCGTATCGCGGAACGGCATAACCGATCTGTGAACGCGATTAAGGTCAAAGCTTTTCGTAGGCATCTCGGCGCTCACTTATATGCTGATGATCGAGTAGCGATAAATCAGATATTCATAGCTTTCAAGGTAACGAGTTACGGATATTTGCTTGAACGAATGGAAAAAGCAGGTCTTAAAGTGCGCTATCACAGAGTGCACAACAGCCGTTTTAAAGTCGTAGATTTAGAGCATTTCTGGAAATTCATTGAAAAGAATCAGAGTATGCTCGATTTCTCAAAGCTCGAAAAGAACGCACTCGGAATGGAGCCTGTTTGGGTCGATTCAGCAAGGCGTGAGGACTTCAAACGCAGATGTTCCGTAAAGCCGCATAATGCAAAATGGACGCCAGCAGAGGACGCGGAACTGCTCCGTTTGGTGCGAATGCAGAAATACTCCTACGCGGAGATTGGGAAAATGCTTTGCAGGACATACGGGGGCATATCCCGCAGACTTCACGATCTCGGAGTAAAAGACAGACCCGTAAAAGCCGACAATCACACAAAATGGACCGGCGACGAGTTGAAAACGGTCTGCGATATGATCAAGGCGGGAAGCAACTACGAGAACATAAGCCGTGCAATAGGCAAATCCCCGAAAGCGATACAAGGTCGGGTGTACACGATGTACCTGACCGAGCGTCTGGATAAAGTGAGGGTGCTGCTGAACGGCGGCGAATGGGGCGACAATCGTCCTGACAGGCAGTTGAAACATAAGAACGTTATGAATGTCGAGGAAAAGAAAGAAATGAATGCAGGGCTCGGCGAGTTGGTATGTTTACTTACATACCGTGCGGATCAGCTTGCTCGGCTCGAAAAACAATACGGATGGCAGCGTAATCAATGTGAACATTGGCATAACGGCTGTGACGCGGGAGATCAGAATTGCGATACCTGCACTCATTTCCGCAGAAAGGAAAGTATATGACCAACAAAAAGCTGAAATCCCGAAACCTCGCGGGAAATATGCTGTTGAGTTCCGTGTCAGCCGATAATACCCGAATACTCTGCAAGCTGATAATAGCCCTACGGCACTCGGGCTTCGGTGTGGAACGGCTGAAAAAGCTGGTACGCGAATATGCGGACGGACGTGTAAAGGAATTTGAGAAACTGTCCGGCGAGGATATGCAGAACATAACGGTACAGCGACAGCTTAACCTTAACCGTATGAGCCTTGATGAATTGGTGAGCTTCGTGCAAACGCAGAATATATCGCAGTACAGCACACGCATTCAGACGACTATCGCCGAGAACGTCGGGATATTCTTCTTACAGCTCAATGACTCGTTCGGATATGGCCGCACGCGGTTTATGCGCCTGCTCGAATACGCAAAGACATATACAGGCGACGCTACGAAAGAGGTTGAAGAAATGCTCGATCTGTCGTTCTCCAACGGCTTGCCCGACGCTGACGATTACAAAGGAAAGCCGTACAAAATGAGCCGCGAGGAATTTGACAGAGTACAGCACGATTTGGACGGCTTGAGGGCTTTCCAGAAAAGAGGAAGGTGAATAAAATGACAGCAAAAGAAATAGCAGATATGCTCGACGGGATAGACTATGGCGAGCTTATAAACGAGAGAGGAAAGGTCAAGGAAATATTCGACCTTGCAAAAGTATCAGACCTTGTAATTGTACACGGCGCTTCCGATGACCTTACGGAATTTCGCGGAGCTTTTGAAGATGAATTAGACTCCTGGGACGGTGGAAACGTCTATGTCGATGAAAAGGGAGTATATGATTACGATGTTACAAAGGACAAAGAAAACCTTATCGAAGTTGTTTGGGACGATAAAGAGCGGAAAGCATCGTGGACGTACAAGACCGATATACCTCACGAAGAGTTTAAGGTTTACGACGAGGGCGTGCTATACTGTATCGGCATAGTATTCTCCGTTGATAATCTTAAATGCNNCGAAAACACTTGATGAACTCAAAGAAACCCCTCGATTGGTAATCGAGCGCACCGGCGACGACGGCGGCTTCGGGTACATAACGTTTATGAAATACACCGCGTCGGTGGTGTGGTCGTTCGGCGGCGGCTGGGAGCATGTAAGCGTAGCGCCGCTCAACAGCAGGATAACTCCCTCGTGGGATGATATGTGTAAGATCAAGGATATGTTCTGGCACGGATATGAGGCTGTTATTCAGATACACCCGCCGAAGAGTGAGTATGTCAACAACCTGCCGAACTGTCTACATCTCTGGAAACCAAGAGATGAAGTGCTCCCTCTCCCGCCGTCGTTTATGGTCGGGCTTAAAAAGGATGAAAAGACATCTGAATTAGTGGAGGCTATTAAGAGATACAATGCAGAATGTTAAGAGCGTAAAGAGCATTAAGAGCATTGCAAAAACAATGACTATCGCCCTTCTCGCGTCGCTGCTGATCGCGGACATATCATACGCCGCCGATCAGCAGCAGAGATACGAGGCAAACGCCGCAAAAGCAGAGCGCACGATCACGGTGTTCGAGGATAAGATCAGAACGCTTGACATCGAGAATGTCACTCTCGCGGCGGAGCTCGAACGAGTTATCAACGAGAGGGCTGTTGCAACAACCGAGAACGACGTTTTGAACGACGAGGCTATATCAGATATACCCGAAGAAGAAACGGTCACAGAGAGCGTTTCATACAGCAAGGAGCGCCTACCCGAAAACATTGAAACAAACTCGTTCTTTTGTGAGGATTTTCGGCGTCTGAACGTGCAGGGTACGCCCATTTACAGATTACAGCAGGAATGCTACACCGAAGAGGTCACGGGACTGCGGTATTATCTCTCGGACGGTGTACGCTATTACTGCGTCGCTCTGGGTAACGCCTACGGTATAGATATAGGCGACACTTGGATAGTCACCCTCGCGAACGGAGAGAGTTTCGGCATCATATACGCGGACTACAAGCATTCCATTGAGGAAATAGACCCGTTTGACTTCGGCGATCAGTTCGACCTTGAGGGTAATCAGCTATACAACTATGACGGCGAGCCTGTGATGAATGTCCTCGAATTTGTGTACGACAATCAGACAGCGCCGAAAGCTATGATACTGGCAGGTACAATGACATATTTTGAGCGTTTCGGCGGTTTGTACGGCGACGGTGGAAACATCGTCGGGATAAAATATCTTGAAAGGAAGTGGGTACCGTGAGTGAATATATCATCAGAGAAGAAGTCTTTCAAAAACTCCACGATGCCGGAGGCTGTGGGGCGACTGACGAATGGAGTAAAGGATATGACGATGCAATAGGTGTTGCAATCGGTATAATCGAGGACGCACCTGCCGCAGATGTGTCACCTGTTGTACACGGGCGCTGGATAAAAGTAGAAACAGCGGAGAATGTTTACAAATGTTCTCAATGTGGGCATATACGTGAATTGCGGCATTTGCACGAAATAATATCAAAGCCGAAGCTGTGTGAGATGTGTGGCGCCAAAATGGGAGAGGAGAAAGAAAATGCCTAAACTGAAAAGAGAACACAAACTGATAGATGCCGCTGACATTGACTGGCGGTATAATATGGGCGGCACAAACAGCAGGGACAAATACTTCGTGTACCGCGGCGATATTCTGGAAATGAAAGAACGCGGAAATGTGGTGTCAGCACATTGGGAAAAGGTCACCCGATTGGGAACGCAATACTGGCGGTGCTCACATTGCCATAACAAACCGCTGCGTGATGACTACCAGCAGGAAGTACATAGTGAGTGGTGTCCTCGTTGTGGCGCGACTATGGACGAGCAGACAGGAGGCTGAAAAAATGTTACAGAAGTTTAAGGAATGGCTTATTATCAAACTCGGCGGCAGATTACAGCCTCCGCCCGTGTTCGGCAAAGTGGTCAACATTCAGCCTGTGGACGCTCACAAAACTGTAACTATGGACAGTCGATATGACAGCAACCCCATATTGTACGCAGACATCAGAGATCGGGCTGTATTGAGTGCCGTGTATCAAATAGCAGAGCGACTATATCACGACGGATATTTCGAGATAACCGAAGACCACTATGACAATATGGAGGCTACGAGTATCGGACTGACGCTTTGGGTAATGCCGCCCAATTGGAGACAGCGTTGACATGGCATTGAAAGGAGCAAAACTATGATAGAAGTAATTAAGTATGGCACACGGAAAGAGATTACCTGCCCGAAATGCGGAAGTCTCCTTGCGTATACGGCAGAGGATGTTCAGATCAGCGGTGATTATACACTCCCTAACCGTTATTGCATAGACTGTCCCGTGTGCAATAAAGAGATAATAGTTCCAGACAAATGTGAGAAAGGAGCAAACAATGAAAATACCAACAGATAAGGAAGTTGAAGCTATCCGAGCGGCATATCCGAGCGGAACGCGAGTACAGCTTATTCAGATGGACGACCCTCAGGCGCCGCCGATCGGCACCAAAGGAACGGTGATATGTGTTGACGATGTGGGAAGCCTGCTCGTCAAATGGGACAACGGTAGCGGAATGAATGTCGCCTACGGAGAAGATAAGGTGCTGATACTCTCCGGCGAATGTGTGTATTGTGCGACGGACGATCTCGGGGATAGCGTGGGTGACGCTATTGTTGAGAAGAAATGTCGTTTGTTTAAGGCCGAGTGTACTGTTGAGCAACGAATATTCGGTGACACTACGGAATTGTGTATAGAAATCGGCAATGAACAAGTGCTCTGTGAGCGAATTAAGTTCAACTATTGTCCGATGTGTGGCCGTAGGCTGTTTGAAAGAAAGTGAGGAAAAAGATGTACGATCAGACGATAAAGGCTGACGCGGGAAAGCCAAGACCGACGCTTGTGCCGCCGGAGATCATAACCGCTATCGCTCGCGTTCGGGAATACGGTATCGAGAAATACCACGCGAAAGATAGCTGGAAACAGGTCACTCCTGAGAGATACCAGGACGCGGCGTATCGTCACTGGCTTGCTTATCTCGCAAACCCGAACAGCATAGACGAGGAACCGGGGTTGCCGCATTTATGGCACCTCGCGTGCAACATAGCATTTCTTATAGCATTAGAAAGTGAGGAAAAAGAACAATGATAATATGCTGCTGATGATGTTTCGCTCGGCAAACAGGGATAGATTTGACAATCCGTTTTGATAGAAAGGAATGGTGATTATGGAAAACCGTGACACGAAGCTGATTCTTGACGAAGCAAGGGTAAATGGTGTCAACGAGACTTTGTCCAAGATAGGAAAATACTTAGAAAGGGAAAACAGCCGATTATTCGACGACGCACCCACAATGAGCGAATACGTACGGGCGATAGAACGCAGGAAACGGAGCTCGCACAGGAAAGGCAGGAGAAGATGAACGACTTGCTTGTTATCCCGAAATGCGAGTATCACGATCTGCGACTTGAATATGTGGTACCGCGTACATACGAGCAGCGCTGGTGTGGGGCAATGTACAAATGCCCACAATGCGGCAGGAGCAGACTATATCCCTCAAAGGAATTAAGGGAGTTTTTGAAAGGAAAGTGAGGATAACTATGATTAACGCAGATGATTTCATAGCGATAGAACAGTACAAGAAGTACGGGCGGATAATTCCCTGCGGGGAGTGTAACAACTACAAAGCCCAGAGTGGCACGAAAGGTTACGGTATATGCTCGGTGCTCGGCAGGATGATGAAAGAGAACGAGTATTGCTGCTACGGCAAGGAAAAGCCCGTCGAGGACGATATTGTATATCCGATGGACGCGGGAGATCGTGATTACAGCGGTCTGCTGGACGAATAGGAGGCTGACAATGGTAAAGCCGATATTGTTCAATACCGAAATGGTGTGCGCGCTCCTCGCCGGCCGGAAAACCGTCACAAGGCGGGTGGTTAAGCCACAACCTGAAACAAATCTGTTAGAGTGGTTACAGCAGAAAAACGAGAGAAAAATTCCGTATGATGTTGGGGATATCCTTTATGTTCGGGAAACTTGGACTGATCGCGGTGACGGCTCTTATATGTACAAGGCAGATTACAGAGAAAACGAAAAGTTTTACCGTGGAGGGAAAGAAGTTGCTGTTAAGTGGAAGCCCTCGCTCTTTATGCCGAAAGAAGCAGCTCGGATATTTTTGCGGGTGACAAATGTGTCGGTCACAAAGTTGCAGGATATTACCACAAAGGATATGCAGAAAGAAGGTCTTACATCTATGGCAGTATTTGCCGGAGACAAAGAGATCGCACGGCAGGAATGGGCATTATTGTGGGACAGCACTATACCGGGCAAGGATTATAACAAGTATTGTTTTTCTGCCAATCCGTGGGTATGGGTAATCGAGTTTGAAAGGACGGAGAAACCGAATGGCATATAACCACAGATCCGCTCAGGCAAGTTATCGCGGAAGATTAAACCGCAAAGAGGGCGGCGAGTTTGAGAAGATGATCGAGGCTGCGTGCGAGTATTACTGCGATAAGGGGCTTGCGGATATCGAAAAGACCCCGGAGCCGTTCGCTGTCACAAAATCTCTCGGTAAAGGAAAGTTTGAGGGTCATTTCTTGCATAAAGCGCAACCCGATTTCAAAGGAACAATCAGAGGCGGCAAGTCCATTGTATTTGACGCAAAATCGACGATCACGGGCAGGCTCGCGGTGTCTGTACTCTCTGACGAACAGCGGAAACATCTGCTCCTTCATAAGAAACTCGGCGCGACGTCCGGTGTTATGGTGGCGTACAGCTTCAAATGGTTTTTCTTCATACCGATTGACAAGTTCCTCAACGCCAAAGAGATAAACGGCCACGCATATTGGACGCCGCTCGAAGCCGAGCTCGTCGGAACATACATACGGTACACAGGGACGATGTTGGACTTTTTGGAGGGGCTGATATGAAACCACCGATTGATATGAACAAGAATACCTGCTCCAATTGTAGGTATGAAAAAATGCCACACTTTCAATGTACGCACCCCGATTATCATTGGTTTTTGGAAAATCACGAAGCATTCGGCAGAATGTGTCCGTTATTTGAGGAAAAGGAGGAAAAAGAAAATGAGACCACCGATATATGAGCCGAAAGGCGCGGCGAAAGAATACGGAGACCTCGCGCTGAACATCTACACAGGCTGTCCGCACCGCTGCTTTTACTGCTATGTGCCGCAGGTGCTGCATTGTGACCGCGAGAAATTCCATACCGACATCAGACCGCGCCCGAATATCGTTGAGGAAACTCGCAAGCAGCTCGAACGCGAGCAAATTACAGGCAAGTTAATACACCTCTGTTTTACCTGCGATCCGTACCCTACGCGGTGCGATTCGCAAGTGACACGCAAGTTAATTCAGCTTTTGAAGCAGCACGGAAATCACGTCCAGATACTCACAAAGGGTGACGGCTCACGTGACTTCGATCTGCTCGACGGCGAGGATTGGTATGGCATTACCCTTGACGGAACAGAGGATATGGCTGGATATGTCGGGCGCTCGAAAAACCTTTGTATCGCGCACAATCGCGGTATCAAGACGTGGGTATCCTTTGAGCCTGTGATAAATGTTATTCAGGTAATAAAAATGCTGTCTGAATTAGCGCACCTACCCGTCGATAAGGTGAAGATCGGCAAGCTCAATTACCACGAATCGGATATTGATTGGGCAAAGTTCGGGCACGATATTGAAGATATTTGTAAGGCGTATAAACTCGATTACTACATCAAGGAAAGTCTGCGGAAATGTATGAATGAAAAGGAGTGATTTTCAAATGAACGCAAAGGAATTTTACAGTGTTGTCAAGGCTCTGGAAAAGTCGAAGTATGAGCTATTCTACAATGAGGGCATAGGCTTTGACCTCTGCGCTGTGAACAAAAAGAGCGAGGAAGAATGGACGCATATAGCCATAGGTACGGGAGAGCAGCGAGCACGCCTTTTGTTTGGTGCGATACTTGATATGTTCCAAGATGTGAAACACAAGACCTCTGCGGAAGAGTTTGCCGAGAGCATTAAAGCAGGTTTTTTAAAATTGCTTGAGCTGAAGAATACGGAAAAAGCTACGGACGATAGCGTGACCGCAATTCTGAACGACAACCACAGCGAACAGGAGTGAACGAAATGACGGTTGAGAGGTTATACGACCTGTATTACATAAAAAAGCATATCGAGCGTATTGACGATAAAATAATGCGGTTGGAAGAAAGCTGTGACATTCAATCCCCTGATCTGTCTGGCAGACCTCACAACCCGTCACCGACAAACAAGCTCGACGATCTTATACCGACAATAGCGGATTTGCAGAGAGAACGCGAATTGCTTGTATTGGACCTTGAAGAAATTGAGAAGTGGATTCACTCGCTGCGCCATAAAGACCAGCTCATTATCCGATACCGCTATGAGGACAGACTTACATGGCAACAGGTAGCTGACAAGATGGGCGACGGAATGAGCGCCGAGAGCTGCGCACATCTCCACTATCGCTGTGTTGAAATCAACAAATAAAGTTTCAGCCGTGGTCAATTTGATACAATTCAATACTTTTATAACCTTGTATTTATATGAAATAAGTGTCATAATGGTAAAGTAAAAATCTATATCATAGCAGCCGTCCGATATTCAGTCGGGCGGTATCTTTTTGCGAAAGCGAGGTTTTACCTGCTGCTGTGTTGCTCCTTTGCATAGCAGCCGAACGAGTGGATCACGCCAATCCACACGGCAACGAAAGGAGGAAAACAAATTGTTTTCAAAAATTACTGACAAATTCAAAACAAATCCGAGTTTCTACTATGCTATGAGCATAGCGGCGACTTGGGCAGGAATCGGCTCTCTGATGAACGGCGTGGAAATGACAAAGACATACGGCGCCATTCCCTCGCTCATTTGGGTGCTCGGAAATGTCCTTGCGTGCATCGTGTATGGTCTGATCGCACCGAAGATACCAAAGGTACGCGAGGTATTCTGCTCGAAGCCGATGATGTGGATATGCGGCATTATGTGCGTGTTCCAGTCTTGGCTCTCGATGAACGGTATGCAGGCTGTTTTCACCGACACCGCGTTCGGCAGTATCACGGGAACGGTCATAGCATACGCAGAAGCGGTATTTTTCATTATCATTCTGTGGAAATTCGGAATGATACGCAATGTTCTCACGGATAACTTCGGCTGGGTGGTCGTATATCTGATCGCGGTAGGCGTGACGGTAGCGGCACTCGTCACATCGGGCGGCAACTTCAACGAGATAACGGCGGGTCTTGAACCCGAAAATATGCAGACGGGCATCTGGAAAGCTATATTACTGCTCCCGGGTCCGTTCACATATCCGTATTTCTTTGAATTGCTGAATTACAATGACAAGAACGAGGACGGAACGCACAAGATAAACACCAAAAAGGTATTCATTCTCGGCGGCGTTCTGTTCGGGGTGTATATGGCTATCGTATTCCCGCTTGCGTGGGCGCAGTTCAGCCCCGTACTGAATATCATCAAGGCGGTGCTGATTACGATAATCGGTACATCTACGCTCTCGTCCGCTATGTACTCGATATACATAGCGTTCGGAAAGAAACTCGGTCTTATAGTCAATATTGCGCTGGTCGCAGGGTGGCAGTTCCTTATTCCGCTCGGAGTAATGGGAATGTGGACATTTATGGCGTCGGTGCGTATTTATTTTGTGGTCGGCGGTATTCTTTTCGCTCTGATCTGGTACGCGGTAGAGAAGAAAACAGGTCGTCCCCTTTTTGCGAGAGGGGGTGATTGAAAATGAAAATCGTATCGAAGAAACTCACCGATCTGCACCCGATAGAGAAGAATATCCGCAGGCACCCCGAAAAGCAGATAAAGGAATATGTCCGCTCGGTAGAAATGTTCGGGCAGACAAAGCCCCTTGTCATTGACGAGGACGGAACTATCCTTATCGGCAACGGTCTGTATGAAGCCCTCAAGGTTATGGGTAAGGACAAAGCCGACTGTAATGTGATGTCGGGGCTGACCGAAAAGCAGAAGAAAAAGCTTATGCTTGCGGATAATCGAGTGTATGAGCTCGGTTTCACGGACACGGGCATATTTGACGAGATAATCAGAGAGCTCGACGGGG
>WARQ01001437.1_pt1 | contig 33322 bp, 35 predicted proteins | sample 4769161 | NCBI WGS metagenome assembly WARQ01 (sample SAMN08893024, study PRJNA449175) | gut metagenome | isolation source: rumen sample fed with dry roughage | host: buffalo | place: India: Nagpur | collected 2016 | reverse complement strand
AGCTTCCGAAAGGACATAGGAGTGGCCGTTCACGCCATTTTCTTTCGTTTCCAAAAGCTGTATGGAGTGATTTTCTACCTAAAAAAGGATTAAAACCGGATAGAAAAGGAACGTTTCCCGGTGATAAGAGAGGTGTTCCATAGAGGTAAAAGATCGTTTTTGAGAGATACCGGAGCCTGTTTTCAAGGCTATAAGATCGTTTTTTCAAAGATATATGTTTGACAAATCAAAGATATAGGAATGAACTTTCAAAGATATAGGATTGAAACTTCAAAGATATATGAATGAATTCTCAAAGATATAGTATTGAAAAGGGAGCGGTAACTACATTTCAAAACGTTCTTTGAGGGGTGGTTAGGGTGGCCCGAGGCATTCAAACAGCAGGGCGATTTGTTTGGGCCTGAACCGTCGCTGACCTTTTTGCCATCCTGTCTCTTGCAGACGGGACACTAGATTGGGATGCCTTAGCATCCAACGAAGCAACTGTTTGGTGGCAGCCGACACCGAGAGCGAGGGTGAGTACAATTGGCTGAGTTCAGACAAAGAGTAACTCTTAACAGGTATTTCTTCTGTGTTTTTCATTAATTAGATATTAAGAATTAAATACAAACAAATATACGTATAATTATTTATATTGGCAAATTATAGTGCTGATATTTAGGAAATAAAAGCATCTTTTTAGCATATTTCGGACATATTCTCCCATAAACTGCACTAATTGCACATAGGTGTCTGTTTTGCGCAAACAGGCAGGAGGGTGGATGTATCTTTGCATTGTTACGTAACGAAAAGATTTCATTAACCCTTAAAAATTAAAAAGCGTATGTCACTAAAATTTTCACTTGTGCACCGTAAGGATATGACCAAAGGTGCTCCTGCCGATCGCAAATTGTATTATGGTTTAACCCGTGTTTCCAGCCGATTGGACCTGGAGAAGTTGTGCGATGCCATCGCTTCGCGAAGCACTGCCAGCCGTGGCGACATCAAGTTGGTGCTTGAAGGTCTGATCTATGAGATGTGTAGCAAGTTAACCGAAGGGTACTCTATTTCCCTCGGCTCCTTTGGTACTTTCCGCATCACTAACGGTTCAAAAGGAGTTGCCACTCCGGAAGAGTTCAACGCCAGCATGTTCAACAAAGGACGCATCACCTTCAGTGCCGGAACGATGCTTCGCGGTGCACTGAAAGACCTGAAGTATGAGAAGATGCAGGTGGTAACTGTGGAAGAAAAGTGCGATAAAGAGCACGTTTATTAATCCCTTATTGTACCCCCGGATACCGGTGCCGGGGGTGCAATTTTGTATTCACGTCCTGCGGATTCCAAGTGGCCCGTTTTGCAGCCTATTGTCCCGGGAATACAAATCTCAATTTTGAATTACAAGATTTAGAAACAAACAAACGATTTTTATGCTGAAAGAAATATTTGTACAGAGTTATTACCCCCAGATAAAAGAGGCGGGAATAAAATATGGCATTAACCCGGTGGTGCTGCTGGCCCAGATCGCCATCGAAACAGGGTGGGGCGAGTCGGTGCTGTGTAAGGAGCACTTTAACTTCGGTGGCCTGACTGGCTTTGGTAAACCCTCCGAGTTCTGGCCGGGTACCAAGGTGCAGCTTTGCGAAAAGGGACTTACCTACCGGAGCTACCCCGATGCCAGAAGCGGCATACTGGATATGGCCCGCCTGCTACGCTCATCCTATGCCTCTGCCTGCAACGTAAGCAATGTGCCGGCCGCCTATGCCCAGGAGATAGCCTACAGTCGCTACATCAGCGAGGTAAACGGCGACAATCGCCAAAACTACAAGATGCTGCTGGTAAAGCTGTCCACCACCATGAGTAAACTGATCGCACTACAGTTTCCGGAGTAAACACAAGAACTATTATTAAACAAACGATTCTCAATACAAACCCCTTAAAACAAACAGAAAGATGAAACAAGTAAAACAGATCATTGAATTTATTTTGGTAGTGGCAAGCTGCTTTTTTCGGAAAAGGAAACAGCCGAAAGTCCACCCTCACGTTCCTGAAGATCCTTACCCTCCTGGCTCTTGTAATGGAAGAAAAGGAGATTGCCCTGGCTGCCTTGGGTGTAATTGTAACCCTCAGTCAGCGCCCGCCACCGGAGGACAACTCCAAGCCTACAGGCAAAACGGCACTTCCGATCAAAGGGCAGTTTCGGGACAAACCAGCACCTCCGATTACTCCGGCGATAGAAGCCAGTACGATGTTATTCCCAACGAAGAAGCCAACGGAACCACCCCCGCCACCGGAGCCGCCAACTTGCTTGGCTGGTGTTTGATAGCAGTAGCCGGCACCAGTTACCTGTATAAGTTGCTGGTATAGAAGTTGGTTTTATGTAAGAATGGTCCGGCTCACGAGAGTCGGACTTTCTTGTTTTTATATTCAGTGGATTTTGTATTCTTCCATATATTAAAGCCATTTATAGAAATGTTTTATTGGTGCATCGTGAGTTTTCGTGTGCTTATCCAGCTACGATGACAATCTATAAAGATGTGGTGGTTACAGAGAATTGGAACAGGCCTTATATGATGGGGCGTATCTCGTTGGAAAATCTGAAACCGCATCCCAAAAATCCTACTATCGCCAATTTCTTTAAACAGCTTGGCTGGGTGGAAGAATTGGGTTCTGGCATACGAAAAATGTACAAGTATTGCCCTATCTATGTAAAGGATGCTTTGCCTGTCATTGAAGAGGGAGATGTATTTAAACTTACAATCAGACATGAGCCATTAAATGAGCCATCAAATGGGCCATTAAATGAACCATTAAATAATAGGCATTATGTTGATAAGCAGGAAGATAGTTGTTCTGATGAAGATGCCGATCATGAAAATGGCCTTATAAATGACCCTATAAATGACCCTATAAACGATACTATAAACGATACTATAAATGATACTATAAGTGATACTATAAATGATACGCAATCATTAATTTTAAATCTGATAAAAGAAAGACAAGGGATAGATAGAAAAGAAATTTCAATTGAAATTAAAAAGACGCTTGTAACTGTTTCCCGGTATATCGCCTCACTTAAAGCTCGCACTTGATTGAATATAGAGGATCCCGTAAAACAGGAGGTTACTTTCTAATCACTAAAAGAAAGCAGGATAACTCTAAATAATTTAGGTTCTTTTAATGGAGAAACCTGCTTGGCTGGGGATTACCGACAAAAGTTGGGTCTAAAATTAAAATGATTTATCTTTGTGTTCCTAACACTAGTGTCCCATTTTTAATGAGACACTAGTGAACTGGTATACCAAACTATAATTTATAATGAAAATAAAAACAGGATATCCTTCATCATGTAAAATATTAGAAGCAAATTGGAAATTAGTTCCTGAACTAATTTCCAACAAGAATACTGCTTTGTTCGTCGCGATTTTTCTTGGTGTTGTTATGAAAGAATTATTAGGCTTTATATTTCCTGATATAGGTTTTAAAATCTATAAACAATTATATTTTCTATTATTAATCATCCCCATACATGAATTGTTACACATTTTATTTTTTCCAAATAACTCTGAAACAATAATATGGGTTAACTTAAAAAAGCTATTTATTTGCGTAACATCTGATAGAGAGTTTTCAAGAACAAGATTAATGATAAGCCTCTTAGCTCCATTAATTGTTTTAACATTATTGCCTTTGATCGTTTGTATTTGGTACGAGAGCCAAATCCTAATTTATATCCTTCTGTATAATGCTCTTGCTTCCGGCGGAGATATTTTATCCTTTATTACACTTGCATCAAATAAAGGATCAAGATTTATAATTAATGGCGATAAATTGTATACTCAAGATCAATTTTGAACCTCGTCATTTTGGATTTGCGCAGTTTCAGTATTTACAGGAATTGCTTACGAAGTTGGAAAAATATTAAATTTAATTCTAAGTAATCTCCATAAAAAGAACGTTTGAAAAATATTATAATACCATTGTAAACTACTTTCAATCCAGAAGTACAAATGCAGCCGCGGAATCCTTTAATGCTAAAATAAAAGACTTCAGAAGACAGTTTAGAGGTGTAACGGACATTAAATTCTTCCTGTACAGATTATGCAAAATTTATGCTTAGACCCAGAATTTGGTCGTGATCCGTGATCCGCTTTCACCAGGTTGAAATAAACTTTAAGGTCAAATCTGTATAATTAAAAAGGGTACCCAAAACATTTTGGATACCCTTTTGTGAGCGAAAGACGGGACTCGAACCCGCGACCCTAACCTTGGCAAGGTTATGCTCTACCAACTGAGCTACTTTCGCAATATGTCAATTTTAAAGCAAATCCTGATAAATAAGATTATTTACCAGGATTTGTACCCGGAGCGGGACTTGAACCCGCACAACTGCAATAGTCAAAGGATTTTAAGTCCTTCGTGTCTACCATTCCACCATCCGGGCGGCCTGGAGCGAAAGACGGGACTCGAACCCGCGACCCTAACCTTGGCAAGGTTATGCTCTACCAACTGAGCTACTTTCGCATTACTTGTTTGCGGTTGCAAAGGTAGATAACTTTTTTATATGAGCAAATTTTTAAGGAAAAAAGTTAATAGAAATCTCGTAACAATGTCGTTACTGGTATTTATCAATAGAGCAATAATCGGCTCTAAAATCCGTTTAATATTTAATTAATGATGTACATTATGAAAAAAATGAATCTTATTAAAGGAATACAGTATGTTCCTGAAGTATTTATTGTTTTAGTGGCTATGTATTGGTTTTTAGATGGTTTGTTGGCGACCTCATATATAAACTATCTGATGCTTGCAGTCATTCTCTTTATGTCGTTGCTGGTTATTCTCAAAAATAAAACAATGGCTCTATTTGCATCCTTACTAATTGGTATCGGAAGCATATACATGATTTTTGCTGTACTTTCAGAGTATAGTGAGTTTCCTAGAGGGGATGCAAACGGACTCAAACTGTTATTAACAGGCGCAATAATCTTTTTATCCACTTTATTGATCTCTATTTTGCTACCCATAAAATACTTCAAAAGAAAGCAAAGTCTGTCACAAAACACCTAACTTCCCAGCCTATTAGCCCTGTTGAACTATGGGTATTGTTTTAAAGTTTTCTTTAGATAAAAGATGATTAATGAAATATGAATATATTATTATCATTTGTGCTGTCGGTTGAATTTGATAAAACGACTAAAAGACAAGATATTTTAGAATTAGGAGAGAAAGTGAAGAATTTCATGAAATTCAAAAATTATTCAGATCTTGTAGAGGAGGTTGCTATTGAAATATTATGTGTTAGTAAAGGCTTTGATCAGTTTTTTGTAGAAACCAGGCCTAAATACGTTGAACATAAAAGTGGAGTGGTGGATCATGTATTAAAATATCAGATAAATAAAAGTCTAATGTTTAATTTAAAAGTTGATTATGAGTTGTTTTATCATTCTGGTAAAGAAGAGGGGTTGCGTATTATCGCTCAAGCGATTCTTAAAAGTTTAGAAACATTAAAGTATCCGGTTAAACTAAAAAAGTTTGATAAACCAGGCTTTTACAACGATATGAAAACCTTTTTCATTAATGAAGGGCTGGTCGATAAAAATTGTTAGTTTACAGATCTTATTGCAATACAAAGTACATCCGTGTAAGTAATTTAAAGCTACAGCAAATGAATTTTTTTGAATACTTATTTTGTCGTTTATACTGGTGGAATACCGAAATAATAAAGGAAAAAGTCACTCCTTTGTTTTATTCTATTTTGGGACTCTCTGTTTTTCATACTTATACTATTGTTCCATTATATAATATTGCATTTGTATTAATATATAAAACATATTATTTAGAAGAGATTTTAGCTTTAAGTCCATACTTTATTATTAATATTATATTTTTTATAATTGATCTCATATACTTTAGAAATAAACAACCGATATTGTACAAGCAATTTAAAAAGATTCCTAAGCAGAAGAAAACGAGAATGGATGTTTGGTGTATTATTTATATCGTGAGTATCATTGTAGTAAATACATTATTTATGTTCTATTTTAGATCTAAGAATGCAGGATGACTACATTTGTATTTATTCAATATGCTTTTTAGTATTGATTTGTGGGATAAAGGAAAGGTGTATTTTCCATTTTATATTCCACAATTTCAAATAAAGAACGGATTCCTGAAGTTCCTTTCTCCCCAACCTAAGGCCTTTTGGTTGGATTGTGTTACCTATTGAATGGTTTGTTCTATTATTGGGGGAGGGTTTGTAGTACTTTTGCGTTTCAAATTAGATAATACGTTAACAATTAAATTTTGAAAAACATGCACTTGTCTTACTCTCCAACCGGTAATAACCGCATCGAAATAGCGGATGTATTACGTGGTTTTGCTGTATTGGGAATTACCCTTATCCATTTTATCGAACGGTTTAGTCTTTATAGTTATCCGGAAGAAACCTGTAATTTATTGTTGTTTACGGATAAGGTAATATGGGACAGTGTGTTTTTTGCCTTTTCGGGTAAGGCGTATTGCATTTTTGCACTTCTTTTCGGGTTCAGCTTTTTTATCCAGGATAACTCACAAAAGATAAAAGGAAAAGATTTTCGCCCCAGATTTGCCTGGCGACTGGTTTTGTTGTTCTTTATTGCCTGCATCAATTCGTCTTTGTTTCCGGGAGAGATATTGATGCTTTATGCTTTGCTGGGGTATGTGATGATTGCGGTGTGCCGACTTTCATCCCGTTCCATTGCCATTATTGCGGGCATTCTTTTACTGCAACCGCTTGAATGGGGACAGATCATCATTGCGCTGTTGGATCCTGCATTTGTTATCAATGCTCAGCTGGATGCTCCTTACTGGGAGATCGTAAATACGGTTCAGAAGGAGGGCTCTTTTATCGAATTGTGCAAAACGGCTCTGTGGACGGGGAATATTGCCAATATGGGCTGGATGCTTCTACACGGAAGGGTTACGCAGACAGCGGGTTTGTTTATGGTTGGTATACTGATAGGGCGTAGCAATTTGTTTCACTATACGGAACAGAATATCCGTTTCTGGACGAAGGTGTTTATCGCTGTAACCATCGCCTTTTTCCCTATTTATGGTCTTACGGCTATTTTGCCCGACTTTATCACCCGCGAGGCGCTTCTTGTTCCTTCTACCTTGTTGCTTAAGTCGCTCTCTAATATTGCCTTTACCGGAATCTTGTTTGCGGGGGTAATTCTTGTGTATTACCTTACAAAGCTGAGGGGGATACTCCACCAGCTTGCGCCTTATGGACGCATGAGTCTGACCAATTACCTGTCGCAGTCGTTAATAGGGGGATTCCTGTTTTATAACTGGGGATTGGGACTTTATCGCTATACCGGCATCACCGTATGTATTCTTATAGGTGTAGGTATATTCTTTATCCAGTTCTGCTTTTGCCGCTGGTGGCTTCGTTCGCATCCGCAGGGTCCGCTGGAATGGCTATGGAAGAAGGCAACCTGGATTAATGTAGGCAACCGGCTTTAATGGTTTAGTTGTGAATCTGGATGGTTTCGCCGCTTTGGGTTACGTTGTATCTTCTTAATGCAAACTTGGAGGGACCGGAGTAGGGGGTGCCTCCGTTGCTGATGTCGTAAACGGTTTTGCACTGCGGACAGGAGGCTGTGCCGTCGTTGTTACCGGGTACAATCACAACATCGCGACGGGCTTCGTTGGGGCAGCAGCGGTCGAACGCCATATAAAGGTTGTCGTAGCTGTGTACGATAAGCAGTCCCGCATAGCCGGTATATTCTCCGGCGGCACGGGGGGAGGTAAATTCTTTATAACTCAGCAGAGGCACCAGGTCTTTGTCGCTGTAGCGCAAATCCAGTTTAAACCAGACACGGGCATAGGGTATATCCGATTCCGTTATTTTGGAACAACTGCAGATTACCATCAACAACAATACTACAACAGCTCTTTTCATTCTTGGGGTGTTTGTTACGGTTTAAGAGATTAAAAACAGGTCTGCTATTGAAACGGAAAGCAGACCTGTTTCTTATTTCAGGAACGCAGAATTGTTTCAATTTCATTCAGCTCTTCGGCGGTGAAGTCCGGATTCTGAAGTGCGTTGAGATTGTCTTTAAGCTGTTGAACGGAGCTGGTTCCCACAATGAGCGAGGTTACACGCGGGTCTTTCAGCACCCATACCAAAGCCATCTCGGCCAGTGTTTGTCCCCTTCGTGCGGCTACCTCATTCAGCTTGCCTACCTTGGCTATCACCTGGGGGGTAACCTGTTCTTTTTGCAGGAATCCCGAGGGCTTGGCTGCCCGCGAATTTTCGGGTATGCCGTGCAGGTATTTGTTTGTAAGCAGTCCCTGTGCCAGGGATGAGAAGGCGATGAGTCCTACGCCGTGTTGCTTGCCTACCTCCAGTACTTCGGGCTCTACGTCGCGCACAAGCATGCTGTATTTGCACTGATGCAATAAGCAGGGGGTATTGTGGGCCGAGAGGTATTTGTAGGCTTCGGCGGCCTTGTCGGCAGGATAGTTTGAGATGGCGGTGTAAAGGGCTTTGCCTTGCTTTACGATATCTACCAACGCCTGCATGGTCTCTTCAAGCGGCGTGTTGGGATCGTACCGGTGACTGTAGAATACATCGAAGTATTCGAGGCCGGTGCGCTTGAGGCTTTGATCGATGCTGGCATGCAGGTACTTGCGGGATCCCCATTCGCCGTATGGGCCGGGCCACATCAGATAGCCTGCTTTGGAAGAGATGATCAGCTCGTCGCGGTATCCCTGCAGTTGTTTCTTGAATATTTTACCGAAATTGCTTTCTGCCGATCCGGGAGGGGGGCCGTAGTTGTTGGCAATATCGATGTGGGTGATTCCATGGTCGAAGGCGTAAAGGATCATCTTTTCTGCCTCTTCCTGGTTGTCTATGTCGCCAAAATTATGCCACAGGCCCAATGAGATGGCCGGAAGTATAATGCCCGATCGTCCGCAACGGTTGTATTTCATACCATTTGTGTAGCGGTCTGCTGCTGCTGTGTAGTCCATAGAAGATAGGTATTAATGGTTTTTGTATTGGTTTATCAGACGAAAGTACAAACAAAAAAAATAGCAGCCAAAGATCATTCCGATTCTTTGGCTGCTGCAATGCATATTGTTACGATAACAGCGTTTGTTCTGCTTCGTGTATCTTGCTGAATGAGAACCCATCTATAACCTGCTGCATGAGTGCAGATATAGGGTCGTTGCACAGGTTGCCGATGCTGCCTTCGTGGGTGTGACTTACAGCTTTCTGCGGTGTGAACCGTCCGGCTTCAATCTCGAGGCCCACCTGCTTGTAGGCATCGCGGAAGGGTACGCCTGTAAGAACCAGCCGGTTTACCTCTTCCACACTGAAGATGAGCGAATATTTATCGTCGTTCAGAATGGTTTCGTTTACCTTTACCTCCTGCATCATCAGGGTGACCATACGCAGACAGTCTTTCAGTTCGTCGAATGCCGGCAGGAACACCTCCTTGATAATTTGAAGATCGCGGAAGTAACCAGACGGCAGGTTGTTGCTGATAAGCGTGATTTGCTGCGGCAACGCCTGAATCTTATTGCATTTGGCCCGCGTGAGCTCGAACACATCCGGATTCTTTTTATGGGGCATGATGCTGGATCCGGTAGTAAACTGATCGGGCAATTTGATGAATCCGAAATTCTGACTGTTAAACATACAGGCATCGAATGCCAGTTTGGACAGGGTGGCGGCTATTCCCGCAAGGGCGAAGGCCACGGTGCGTTCCATTTTGCCACGTCCCATCTGGGCATATACCACGTTGTAGTCCAACGAGTCGAATCCAAGCAGATCGGTGGTAAGCTGACGGTTCAACGGAAACGACGAACCATAACCTGCAGCCGATCCCAGGGGATTGCGGTTACATATCTTGTACGCTGCCTGCATAAGCTGCAAATCGTCGGTAAGACTCTCTGCGTAGGCACCGAACCATAACCCGAAGGAGGATGGCATGGCTATCTGCAGGTGGGTATATCCGGGCAGGAGTACCTCCTTATAGCGGTTGCTCTGACTTAACAATACATCGAACAGGCCGGATACAAGCTGTACCACCTCTTCAATCTGGGCGCGGGTGAAGAGTTTAAGGTCCACCAGCACCTGGTCGTTACGTGAACGTCCGCTGTGGATCTTTTTACCCATATCTCCCAGCTTGCGGGTAAGCATCAGCTCTACCTGCGAATGTACGTCTTCAACTCCCTCTTCAATTACAAACTGACCTTTATCGGCAATGGCATAGATGTTTTTGAGTTCTGCCAGCAGAACCGGTAGCTCTTCTTTGGCAAGCAGCCCGATGCTTTCAAGCATGGTGATGTGTGCCATGGAGCCCAGAACATCGTATTTTGCCAGGTAAAGATCCATTTCGCGGTCTTTACCTACTGTAAAGGCTTCCACCTGTTGGTCTACCTTTACATTCTTTTCCCAAAGTTTTTGAGCCATATTGCTAATTAATAGGGCAGCGATGCAATAACCACAGCTATTTTATCCAGGGCATCCTGCAGGGGTTTGGAAACCATCGGCTTGATAAACGGATTAAGATCGGCCTTGATCGTCATCTTCAGCTTCGTATCTTCGGGCGCAACCTGTTTCAGTTGAATCCATAAGAACAAAGGTACAGGTGAATTCGTTGTTTCAAACTTGATGGTTTTGTTGGGTTCACGTTCCACAATACGGAACGTGATTTTACCTACCGGTGCCACAGCGAATGAACATGAATCGCTGTCGAATTCGAAATCTTGTATTTTATCCTGGGGAAGGCGGTCTTTAATCCGCTCCAGGTTGGATAAATCAGAGAGCATGGTGAAGATGCGATCTTCATCGTGCGGGATTGTTTTAACCTCGCTAACAAATTCTGTCATATGTTGGGGTTTTAAATCAGGCTTCGGGATTCCAGTTAGCCGGATCCTTGCGCCACTCCTGCAACGTTTCGATATCCGATTCGTCGATATAATTTGTACGTACGCCTTCTTCAACCACAGCATCGTAGTTACTTAAGGTGGTAAGTGTTACCTTGGCATCCTTAAATTGTTGCGTTGCAATGGGGAAGCCGTGTGTAAAGATGGCTACCATACCGATTACTTCGCAACCGAAATTGCGTACGGCTTCTACAGCTTTTAAACTGCTTCCTCCAGTAGATACCAGGTCTTCAATAATCACCACTTTCGATCCGGGTTTCAATTCGCCTTCAATCAGGTTTTCCAAACCATGATCTTTGGGGGTAGACCGGATGTATACAAATGGCAAATTAAGCAAATCGGCAACCAAAGCTCCTTGTGCGATAGCACCTGTGGCAACCCCGGCAATGGCGTCTACATTTTCATACTTTTCGCTGATAACGCGGGCAAGTTCCAATTTGATAAACGTACGAACAGCCGGATAAGAAAGTGTCTTTCTGTTGTCACAGTAGATAGGAGATTTCCATCCCGAAGCCCATGTAAACGGATTAGCCGGTTGCAATTTAACGGCTTTAATTTTTAATAATTTCTCAGCAACTAATCTTTCCAGTGTTTTCATACAATCCTTTATATTTGATATCGTTTGCAAAAATAGACAATGTGATTGATAAAGCCTAAGGAAACCGATTAAAATTTCCTATATATTTAGGCTATGGATAACGTTAAGATACTGATATGTGCCCCTTCGATGGCGTTTATGCGTTGGGCACATGCTTCGATTGTGGCCCCGGTTGTAAGCACATCGTCTACCAGTAAGATGTGTTTACCGGTAAGTTTTTGGGGCGTGTTTATGTGAAAAATATCCTGTACATTGGTCCACCGCTCGAACACATTCTTATGTGTCTGGGTGTTGGTCTGCCGTTTCCGTACCAGCGAACGGCAGTCCACCGGTATTTGTGCCATAGATGCGATGCCCCGGGCAATGCACTCGGCCTGGTTGTACCCTCTGCGTCGTTGTCTTCCGGGGTGTAGCGGTACTGGGATTATCAGGTCAATGCCCTCGAAAAAGTCTTCTTTGTACAGTTCGGCAGCCGCCAGTTTGCCCATTTGGAAGCCGGCTTCTTTCTCGCCCCGGTATTTGATGGCGTAAATCAGTTGTTGTACCTTCCCTCCCTTTTCGTAATATAAATAGGATGTAGCCTTTGTGACGGGTGTTTTGCCGGCAAAAAGCTGTTCGGCGGGATTGAATGGCCGCTTGTGGAAGTGGGTGCGCGGCAGACTGTACAGACAGCTCAGACAGAGCGTTTTTTCGCCTTCTACAAGCGGTTCGTCGCAAAGCAGGCACAGTCTGGGGAAAAAGAGATGCAACAGGTCATTCCATAGTTTCATCGTCGCCTCCTTTTACCAATTGCTGCAGACAACGAGAGATGAGGTTGCTTTCGAATCCCCTGCCTGCGCCAAAGCGAAGGAGTTTCAGATAGGCATCGCGGGCATCTTTGGCTTTGATGCTTTTTTTCTTATTTGCAAGCAGCTCTGCAAGCAGTTCGTTGTAATATTGCTCGTCGATACTACCCAGGGATTCTTCGCGTAAGGCGGGGGATATTCCCCTGTTACGGAGCTCGAAGTCTATTTTGATTCGTCCCCATTTGTTGAACCGGAGTTTGTCGTTTACAAAGCTCCGGCAGAAGCGTGTTTCGTCGATAAACTTTTCCTCTACAAGCCGGCGGATGATACGTTCCTTCACCTCCGGAGACGCATCGGCTGCGTCCAGCTTCTTTTTTACATCGTGGATGCATCGTTCCGCCGCCGAGCAATAGGCTGCGCAAAGGTGTAATAGTTCGGCTTCGGTTTTCTCTTTCATCGTTTGGCATGTATAATCCGGTCCTTACCCGGGATGTCTTTAATAATCTCTATATCGGTATAGCCCTCTTCTTCCAGCAATCCGGCTACCTCGTTGCCGTACTGGGCGTTGATCTCGAAGTACAGCGATCCGCCCTTTCGTAGTTTCTCGTTACCGAATCGGGCGATGGAGCGATAAAAAATAAGCGGATCCGAGTCGGTTACAAACAGGGCCAGGTGTGGTTCGTAGTTCAGCACATTGGCCTCCATCGAATCTTTCTCGCTCAGTTTTACATACGGAGGGTTGCTAACAATCACATCAAATACACCGGGAATGTCTTCCAGCGCTTTCCTGGCCAGGATGTCTGTTTCGACAAAGTGTACTGTCACCTTGTTCTTTGCCGCATTTCCGGCGGCTGTTGCAAGGGCTCCCGGCGAAACATCGGCCGCAACAACCCGGGCTTCCGGCAGGTGTGCAGCCAGGGTTACGGCAATACAGCCGCTTCCGGTTCCGATATCCAGGATGCGTATGCCCTGTTGACGGTGCCGGGACAGGATGCGTTCCACCAGCTCTTCGGTCTCCGGTCTGGGTATCAGCACATCGGGGGTTACGTTAAAGTCGAGGTCGTAAAAGCAGGCGGTACCCAGAATGTACTGGATGGGTTCCTGGTTCTTTAACCGTGTAACAATCGCTTCGATGTCTTGTTTCTGTGTATCGGATATTTGTATATCTTTGTCGAACAGTAGACGTTGCTGGGGGATGGAACAACATCTTTCCAGTATCATTTTAGTGAGACTTCGGATTTCTTCTGCTGAAAAAAGTCCTTTCAGGGAGTCTTCGATGTAATTCCGTATCTCTTTCATGGGCACATGTTTTTGTGCAAAAGTAAGTTAGAATTGGTAAAGTAGCAAGGAAAATAATGCAGATTGAAGAGAAATATATGGCCAGATGTATTGCATTGGCCCGTAAGGGTGCCGGCAATACTTCGCCCAATCCGATGGTTGGAGCCGTAATCGTTCATCAGGATAAGATAATTGGCGAAGGCTATCATCGCCGATGTGGAGAGGCTCATGCCGAGGTGAATGCGGTAGGGATGGTTCAGGATAAATCGCTGCTGACCGATTCTACGCTTTATGTGAGTCTGGAGCCTTGTTCTCACTTTGGGAAAACTCCTCCTTGTGTGGATCTGATCATAAAACACCGTATTCCTCGTGTGGTGGTAGGCTGTAAGGATCCTTTTCCGGAAGTGTCCGGCAGAGGGGTGACCCGACTGCAGGAAGCGGGTGTAGAGGTGGTTACCGGTGTGCTTGAACAGGAGGCGCGGGATTTGAACCGCTATTTTATGACGAGTCAGCTTGCCCGCCGTCCCTACATCATTTTGAAATGGGCCCAAAGCCGCGATGGATTTATAGACGGAGCCCGTAAGGGTGGGGTACATGTGCCGGTTGTTCTTTCCACTCCCCAAACCATGCGGATGGTACACAAGCTGCGATCTGAAGTGGATGCCATTATGGTGGGTACCAACACGGTGCTGAATGATAACCCGTCGCTGACGGTGCGGAGCTGGTCGGGGCGTAACCCTGTCCGGGTGATTGTGGACCGTACCCTGCGCATCCCCCATGGATTCCATGTGCTGGACGGTGCTGTACGTACCTTGGTGTTTACGGAAAAGACTCCCGGAAACAGGCCGGGGGTAGAGTACGTAGAGGCCAACTTTACATCCGATATTCTGGATACGGTATTATCTGAGTTGCACGCCCGAAAGATTCAGTCTCTGTTGGTTGAAGGGGGTACCGAATTGTTAAATAGTTTTATTGCTGCCAACTTATGGGATGAAATCCGGGTGGAGACAGCTCATGTGTATCTTAAGGACGGAGTGCCTGCCCCGGCGCTGAATCTGTTGCCCCAGTCTACGATATTGCATAACGATTCGAAAATTGACTGGTACAGACGAACCGATTTTTAGATCGGATTCTGTGTATTGACACTAAAATAATATAAATATTGATTAAATATGGGGCGGAAAGCAAAAAATGTTTCTACTTTTGTGCCTTATATGATTAAACTTATGCTTTTGATGAAAAATAAAGTAGTACTATTCCTGGTTGGTAGTTGCATGCTGGCACTTTCTTCCTGTTTGGGAAATGATGAGGTGGAAAATGTTACAATCAAAGATCCTCAGGTTAAAGCCTTTTCACTGTCTAACGACTCTGTCCCCGGATTGAATAGTGTTAAGTTTTCCATAGATCAGCTGAACGATCGTATTTATAATATCGATTCCATGGATTATGGAACGAAAATCGAAAAGGTGGTATGTAAATTTACTGCTGCATCCGGTTTTTCGTCTATTCAGGTAATTCAGGAAGCAACCGGCGACACCATCTGGTGGAACGGTTCCGATTCGCTTAACTTCTCTAAACCGGTTACATTTATCACTACTGCATACGACGGTGTTACTAAAAAGACATACCGTGCCCAGGTGAATATTCATCAGGTGGTGCCCGATTCGTTGGAATGGGGATTATACACTAATACGATGTTACCACAGGCTGTACAAAAACAGCAGGTGCTGATGAGTCCCGACAGTGCCACTCTTTACATGTATGCAAAAGGTGCTTCCGCACACGAATTGTTTACTTCGCCGGCTACAGATAAGCCGGTGTGGACAAAAAATCAATTGACAGGTTTCCCTGCCGATGCATTGATCAAACAGGCTGTATTCTTTAATAACGAGGTGTATGTACCTGCTGCATCGGGTGCTTTGTACCGTTCGGCCGACAAAACTTCTTTTGTTCAGGTAGCAGGTGCTCCTAAGGTGGTTGCTGTTTACGGGGCAATTAATGAAGATAACAACTCGGCTCCGGCATTGTCTCTTTTAGTGGACGACTCGGGGGTATACCGGTTTGCAGCAATGAGTGAAGCCGGCGTATTTACCATGGGTGAGATCGCTCCGGATCAGTTCCCTGTTTCCGGATTCTCGGCTCTTTCTTACAACTCGATGTACTTTGCCCGCTTAATGACCGTAGCCGGTAAAACTGCTGCTGGCGAACTTATCAATGCGGCCTGGAGTACTTTTGATGGAAAGTCGTGGGCGCTTCTTACAGATGCTTCTTCTTCCTATTTTGGAAAAAGAGAAGGTGCTTCGCTTACCTATTACGATGATAAGTTCTTCCTGATTGGTGGTTTTACTACCGCCGGCAAGGGAACAAGCGATATTTATTTGTCTATTGATAAAGGGGTATCCTGGGCTTTAGCCGATTCGATGGTAATGTTACCCGCGGTATATACTGGTAGAGGCGATGCTTCTGTGGTAGTGGAGAAATCAAAATTCATGCTTATTTTCGGAGGGAAGAGTACAACTGGTGGCTCGGAACTGAACGAAACATGGCGCGGACGAATTAACAGATTGGGCTTTAAAGAGTAGAATGTTCCTTTGAATCATAATTTTGCACTGCTTTTAGCGTTAGGAATGGTGTGATAAATAAATTCGAAGGATATGAATTCAACTTTCTTTAAACAGGCTTTTCTGATTTTTGCAATCAGTTTTTCCTTTGTCTTTGCGAAGGCACAGGAATATAAATATGAAATAGGAGGAATGGCTGGCGGAGCCTTTTATATGGGCGATGTCAACAAAAGCAGTTTATTCAAAGAGTTGAATCCTGCTGCCGGCGCTGTTGTAAGATACAACACCAATTTCCGTTGGGCGCTTAAAGGATCTTTGCTTTGGGGAAAGGTTTCGGGAAGCACCGATAATACGGATAACGTATTTCCGGGAGCGATGCCGGTATCTTTTACAAAGAATATAGTAGACCTGGGGGGGCAGATCGAGTTTAATTTCTTTCCGTATAGCGACAAGTATACTTACGCCTATACAAAAAGAATGACACCGTATATTTTTACGGGACTTGGTTTAACAACGTCTTTTGGAGAAGGAAATACGTCTGCCGGTGTTAACCTGCCTCTGGGCATAGGGATTAAGTACAAGTTGATGAACCGGGTAAATATCGGGTGCGAGTTTTCATACAGAAAACTGTTTGGAGACAATCTGGATGTTACCGGCGACAACCAATTGCTGGATGATCCCTATAAAATGAAAGGGAGCGCATTGAAGAATAAAGATTGGTATTCTTTTTTGATGCTTTCGGTAACGTGGGACTTCGGACCCCGAGACCGGCCCTGCAACAATGAGAATAGTTATTATTAAGAATACGAAACAGAAATGTCTTTGATAGAAAAAATTGACAGAAATAGAATGCCACAGCATGTTGCCATCATTATGGATGGGAACGGCCGTTGGGCAAAATCACGGGGAAAAGACCGTAGTTTTGGTCATATGGAGGGTGTCGTTTCTGTACGAAAAGTGGTTGAAGCGGCAACTGAGCTCGGATTGAAATACCTTACGCTATATACTTTTTCTACCGAAAACTGGAGCAGACCTGATGAGGAAGTTCAGGCTTTAATGGGACTGCTGGTATCTGCTATCCACAGGGAAACCCCCGATTTAATGAAAAATAATGTACGGTTGCTGGCTATAGGGGATCTTTCCAGATTACCTGCCGATGCGCGTACTACTCTTATGCAATGCATAGAAGAAACCTCTTCCAATGATGGAACAACCATTGTACTGGCTTTGAGCTATTCTTCCAGATGGGAGCTTGTGGAGGCCGTAAAAGCATTGTCGGCCGAAGTGCTTGAAAATAAAATTATTCCCAACAATATAACCGAAGCAATGGTTTCGGAACATCTTACTACTCGTGGTATCCCCGACCCGGATCTGTTAATCAGAACCGGAGGAGAAAAGCGAATAAGTAATTTTTTGATGTGGCAATTATCGTATGCAGAGCTGTATTTTACAGATGTGTACTGGCCGGATTTCAGAGAAGAGGAGTTGTATGAAGCTGTCCTGGATTACCAGTGCCGCGAACGTAGGTTTGGTAAGACAAGCGAGCAATTATAATTATTAACAATAGCTGTTATATGTACAAAAGAATAGTGCTGTTTTTTATTTTTCTTGGCTATGCTTTCGGAGCTTTTGCCCAGGAAAGTGACACTACAAAAGTTGAGAATGAATCGGGCGAAGTTCCGGTTATTTCATATTCGTTATCACCGAAACAATACAAGATTGAAGACATCAAGGTAACGGGTGTGAAGACTTATTATGATGATTTTGTGTTAATCGGATTCTCCGGATTATCTGTGGGCGACATGATAACCGTCCCCGGAGAGGAAATTACAGCTGCTGTAAACCGGTTTTGGAAGCATGGTCTTTTCTCTGATGTGAAGATTCTGGCTTCCAAGATTCAGGATGATAAGGTGTGGTTGGAAATTAAACTCAAACAGCGTCCGCGTATTTCGGAAGTTAATTATAATGGAATAAAGAAGGGTGAGCGTGAAGACCTGGAGGCAAAACTTAATTTAAAAAAGGGTTTTCAGATTACACCGAACCTTATTGACCGGGCAAAGATTGTTATTCAGAAATTCTTTGACGGCAAAGGGTTTAAGAATGTGGATGTGCAGATTGTTCAGAAGGATGACGTTTCCAAGGAAGGTGAGGTTATTGTTGATATAAACATCGATAAAAATGAAAAGACTAAAATCAATCAGATCATTTTTACCGGAAACTCTATGCTAAGGGATGCCGATCTGAAGAAAGCGATGAAGAAAACAAACGAAAAGTTTGCGTGGAAGCGTTGGAAGACAAGCATTAAGGAGATGTTCAGTACGAAGAAATTCGTTACAGAGGAATACGAAAAAGATAAAAAGAATATCATAGATAAATACAATGAACTTGGTTATCGCGATGCGGTATTGTTGGCCGACAGCGTAATCAATCACGATGAGAAGACGGTTGATGTGTATCTTTCCATCAGCGAAGGTCAGAAGTATTATCTGAAGGATATCAACTTTGTTGGTAATACGCAGTATCCTACCGATCAACTGATGGCGATCTTAGGTATGAAACCGGGTGAGGTGTACAACCAGAAGAAGCTGAATGAGCGTCTTACTACAGATGATGATGCTGTGTCTAACATATACTATAATAACGGATATCTTTTCTTTGGTGCTGATCCTGTGGAAGTAGAGGTTGAAAATGACTCTATCGCCCTCGAGATCCGTATCCAGGAAGGTCCTCAGGCTACTATCAACCGCATTATCATTAATGGTAACGATCGTTTGTACGAAGACATTGTACGTCGTGAGTTACGTACAAAACCGGGTATGTTGTTCAGTCGCGAAGACTTGATCCGTTCCGTTCGTGAACTTGCTCAGATGGGTCACTTCGATCCGGAAAACATGAATCCGAATCCTGTTCCGGATGCGGAAAACGGAACTGTGGATATTCAGTATAATCTGGTATCAAAGGCAAACGACCAGGTTGAGTTTTCTGCCGGATGGGGACAGACAGGGGTTATCGGTAAGTTGAGTTTGAAGTTTACCAACTTCTCTATGAAGAACTTCCTTAATCCTTCTACTTATAAAGGTATCATACCTCAGGGAGAAGGACAGACATTGACTTTAAGTGGTCAGACAAACGGCCGCTACTACCAGGCATACAGTATTTCTTTCATGGATCCTTGGTTTGGAGGTAAACGTCCCAATACCCTTTCGGTAAGTGCTTACTTCTCTATGCAGACAGATATCAGCAGCAATTACCTTAGCAGCAGTTCATATGGTATGAATCCATATTATGGTTATGGAGGTTATGGTTCTGGTTATGGTTACGGTTCAGGATATGGTTATGGCTCTGGTTATGGTTACGGAAATTATGGTAACTATGAGTTGGCGTACGACCCGGATAAGTCTATTAAGATGCTTGGGTTGTCTATTGGTTACGGTAAACGTTTGAATTGGCCGGATGACTATTTCCAGTTCATGCTTACGCTTAACTATCAGTTGTATATGATGAAGGACTGGGCTTATTTCCTTGTTCAGAATGGAAACAGCCACAATGTAAACATGGAATTGATGTTGCAACGTAACTCTGTGGATAATCCATTGTATACACGTCGTGGTTCGCAGTTCTCTGTCTCTGTTTCAGCTACTCCTCCTTATTCTTTGTGGGATGGAAAGGATTATGCTTCCATGGCCGATAATGATGAAGGTAAATTTAATTTCATTGAATACCATAAATGGAAATTCAAAGCTAAAATATTCTCTCCATTGGCACCTCTTACTGTTAAACGTACACCGGTGTTGATGTCTCGTATCGAATATGGATTCTTAGGTCATTATAATAAGAATAAGCGCTCACCGTTCGAAACATTCTACATGGGGGGTGACGGTATGAGTGGATATTCAAGCACATATGCAACCGAAACAATCGGTCTTCGTGGTTACGAGAATGGTAGTATCGCCGGAAACAACGGATACAACTCCTATGGTTACGCTTACTCACGTCTTGCAATGGAATTACGTTATCCGTTCTTGCTTGAGCCTACTTCTACTATTTATGGTTTGGCTTTCGTTGAAGCAGGTAATGCCTGGCAAAATTTGAAAGACTTTAGTCCGTTCGACTTAAAGCGTTCCGCAGGTGTGGGTGTACGTATCTTCCTTCCTATGATTGGTATGATGGGTATCGACTGGGCGTATGGTTTTGATAAGGTTAACGGACAGCGCAATGCTGGTGGAAGTAACTTCCACTTCATAATCGGTCAGGAGTTTTAATTAATTAATGTGAAATATAGTGTGAGATATAAACTGTCGGTTATATTTGCAGTCTGACATATATTGTTGAACCAATAAAAAGGAAAGAATATGAAAAAGATTATCTACATGTGCACGATGCTTGTTCTTTGTTCTTTTGCGGGCATGGCACAGAAGTTCGCGCTGATAGACATGGAATATATCCTGAAGAATATCCCCGCTTATGAAATGACAAACGAACAGTTGGCCCAGCTGTCTCAGAAATGGCAGGGCGAGGTGGAAGCCATTCAGCAGGAGGCTCAGAATATGTACAAAACATATCAGAGCGACCTGGTGTTTCTTTCGGCCGAAATGAAAACGAAACGTGAGGAGGCTATTGTTAAGAAAGAACAAGAGGCGCAAGAGTTGAAACGTAAGTATTTTGGAGCAGAAGGAGAGCTGTATAAAAAGCGTGAGAGCCTTATGAAACCGATGCAGGATGAAATCTATAATGCTGTAAAATTAATATCGGAAGAGAAAGGGTATCAGGTAGTTGTAGACAGAGCTTCGGCTATGAGCATCATTTTTGCATCACCTAAAATTGATATCAGTAATGAAGTTTTACTAAAGTTAGGTTATTCAAAATAATTGCTTAAATTTGTGCGCTTTATAAGAATTAGTAACATGAAATATAAATTGAAAATGAAGAAACTTATTATCTTTTTAATGATGATTCTCCCTCTGGGAGCATTTGCCCAGGATGTTAAAATTGCATTTGTTAAAACACAGGAAGTGATCATGGCTATGCCTGAAGTTTCCGCGATGGAAAAGACAATGACAGAGCTTAACGAGAAATATAAAACTGAGTTGAAGCAGATGCAGGAAGAATATCAGAAGAAGTATTCTGACTTTGTTGCTCAGCAAGATTCTTTGACAGAGAACATCAAGTTAAGAAGAATGCAGGAAATTCAGGATATTCAGGAACGTATCAACAATTTCGTACAGGTAGCTGAACAGGATGTTCAGAAAAAACAACAGGAATTGTTTACTCCTATCCAGCAAAAAGTACAAGCTACAATCAAGACTGTAGGAGACGAGAAAGGTTATATGTATATCATCGATCCTTCTGTATTACTTTACATAGGTACTTCAGGAGTTGATGCGACTCCGCTTGTAAAATCCAAGTTGGGACTGAAATAATAAAATACAATATTGTATCCTGAGGATGCCTTTCTTTGGAAGGCATCCTTTTTTATATGGGAGGAATCTATATGCTGACAAACAATCCGGGTCCGATCGGCCTTTTTGACTCTGGTTACGGTGGACTTACTATTTTTGAGAAGATACGTGAAGCAATGCCCGAATACGATTACTTGTATCTGGGTGATAATGCCCGTGCTCCTTATGGATCGCGTTCTTTCGAAGTGGTTTACCGCTTTACCTTGCAAGCGGTAGAAAAACTATTTGAAGAGGGATGTCACCTGGTAATTCTTGCCTGCAATACGGCATCAGCCAAAGCTTTGCGTACGATTCAGCAAAACGATCTGCCCCATATGGATCCGAACCGGAGGGTGCTGGGGGTAATCAGACCAACCGTGGAGTTGGTTGATTCTATCAGTAAATCCAAACATGTTGGTGTGGTAGGAACAACCGGTACGATATCATCTCAGTCGTATTCGCTGGAGATAGGGAAGATGTTCCCTCACATCAAGGTTTCGGGTGAGGCATGCCCCATGTGGGTTCCGCTGGTTGAGAATAACGAGTTTAATGGTCCCGGTGCAGATTACTTTGTACAAAAACATTTGGATCTCCTCTTTACGAAGGATCCGCAGATTGACACCATCATATTGGGATGTACTCATTATCCCTTGTTAATGGATAAAATAAAGAAATATGTGCCTTCCGGAATTACGCTGTTAGCACAAGGGGAGTATGTGGCTGCCAGCCTGAAGGACTATCTGATGCGGCATCCCGAGATGGATCAAAAGATAACAAAGAATGGCGTAAGCCGGTTCCTAACCACCGAATCTGCCGCTAAGTTTGCCGAAGCAGCCTCAATTTTTCTGAATCAACAAATCGACGTCCAGCAAGTGGCTATCGATTGAAAAACAGAAGTCTGATTTATACCAATGTATTCAATAACCAATCGAAGGTGATTGGCTAACCTTTAATTAAAGCTGATCTGCCCGAAATAGTTTGAATTCCGGATGCTGAAGGAGTTGAGGAGACAGGAGTTAAATTACTCTGCCTTGTCAGGAAATGGATTTACCAAAGGGGGTAAGGGCTAATGCAGCCATTTTAAAGTGCTGCATACCAAACGGTATCCCGATGATGGTAATGCAAAGTAATAATCCAAAAGCCAGGTGAGTAACACAAATCCATATCCCACCCAGTAAAATCCATAGCAGATTCATGATTATCGACAGGCAGCCTCCCGAGTTTCCGCTATCGGTAACCTTACTTCCAAATGGCCATAAAGCCAACATGGCCAATTTTAAAGTCTGCAGTCCAAAAGGGATACCGATAATGGTTGCCATCATAAGTAAACTCGCTACCAGATATTCGATGCTGGTAACAATGCCTCCGCAAAGAAGCCAGATAATATTACCCAGAAATTTCATTTTAGATTTGTATTAGACTGAATTAAAGCAATCGTTCGGTTGGATGAGGTTGTATGTAGCCGGTTACAACTATCTATTTCCTGTAACAAAGCATTTTTAACCAATAAGAAGCTATCCCTGAGTTCAGGTTTTACCGGTTTGGAAGGGGGAGCTTCCACATGTAGCGGATTAATTGGCTGACCGTTTTTATATACCCTGAAATCAAGATGCGGACCCGTAGATAAGCCGGTAGATCCTACATAGGCAATTACTTCGCCCTGCTGTACAGTACTGCCTATACGTATGCCACGGGCAAATTTAGACAGGTGCATATAGGTGGTGCTGTAAGCCGAATTGTGACGGATTTTGATAAAGTTTCCACCACCACCCTGAAATCCTTTGGCAATTACTACTCCGGCACCGATACTTTTTACCGGAGTACCTGTTGGTGCGGCGTAATCGATTCCATGATGAGCTCTGTAACGTTTTAAGATAGGGTGGAACCGGGCATTGGTATATTTGGATGTAATACGGAAGAAGTCCAGCGGAGCTTTCAGAAAGGCTTTTCGCAGACTTTTACCCTCTTCGTCGTAGTATTCCTGAATGCTATCCTGCATGAATGGAATTGCATTGTATGTTTTGCCTTGATGTGTAAATACCGCTGCTTCGATCGACGAGATATTGAGTGCCGTGGTGTCATCAATATAGGCCTCATTGTAAATGGCCGAAAAGGAGTCGCCCTCCTTCACATCGAAAAAGTCGATTTGCCAGGCATATACGTCCGATAGCTTGATAGCCAACAGCGGATCAGATCCAACTTCCTTCATGGTATTCCACAACGACGAATTGATGGTGCCGCTAACAAACTTTCGTTTATAGGTAATTTCTTTGGTGAACGGATAGGCTGCCGGCAATTCCTCGCATAGATTAATAACAACAAAATCGGTCAGCGATTTAGGAAAGACGATATATTTGATGGTAGCCATGCTATCCGGAGTCGTAATTGTACAGAATTCCATTCCGGCTTTAAGTTTGGTAGGATCCAATACTCCTGAAGCACATTGGCTGATACTGTCGGCCTGTGCAGGAGTGAATCCTAAACGGGCAAAGATGGTTGCCGGATTATCACCCGGTTTCATAACATAATGTGTTACATCCAGCGAGTCGGTACAAATTCCATACTGGTATTCACGTAAATCAACCACTTCTTCAACCGGTTTTTCTGGTTGTTTGCATCCAAAACCAATGGATAAAAAAGTAAAAGCTCCTACTAAAGCAAGCCAATTAGAGATGGTATTAAAATATTTGCAGGTCATTATTAATGGATATATTCAAGTCAGACTTCATTCAATGTTACAAACTTAGTGAAAAATCACCTATTTGAATCCCGCAACTATTAAAAAAGAAAGTGAAAGTCCCAATTTAATAGATTAACACCCTTTTACTTGTAACTTTGTGCGCTCAAATAAAAATGAAATCCGGTACATGAATCGTATTTGGCACTTACCAAAGCCCGGTAGTTATAAAAGTAAACTATTTAAGCTTACCGGTCCCATATTTATCGAAAATCTCCTGATTATGTTGTTGGGGGTGGTCGATACGTTTATGCTCAGCAATTATGCCGACAGCTCCGTAGCTGCAGTCGGCGTAGCCAATCAGCTGCTTATGATGGTTTTTCTGCTGTTTAATGTGACCACAACCGGAACAACTGTATTGTGTTCTTTGTATTTTGGTGCAAAAGACAATAAAAGTTTTATTCAGGTGATGGGCGTATCCATCCTTTTTAATGCTTCTATCGGTTTACTGATAAGCGGATGTTTGTATTTCTGGGGAGAAAATATGCTTCAGATGATGAATATTCGTCCCGAGCTGATGCAAGATGCTACAGTTTATATGCGTACGGTAGGAGGTTTTGCATTCTTTCAGGCAATAAGTCAGACTATATCAGCTGTTTTGAGAGCCGCCAACAAGCCCAACTATGCCATGCAGGTAACGCTGATTATCAACATCCTGAATGTATTTGGAAATTACTCGCTTATCTTTGGCCATTTTGGAATGCCCTCTTTAGGAGTGCAGGGAGCGGCTTTGTCCACCACCATCTGCCGGGGTGTTGCCATGTCGTTGTTATTTGTAGTTCTATTCAGCCGGTTGGTTAAACGTTTACCCCTCGACTATTTCAAGCCCTTTCCATTTGGCAAACTAAAGGCTGCCTTGAAAATCGGTATTCCGGCAGCTTCCGAGCAGATAAGCTACGATGCCTCACAGGTGATGATTGTCTATTTTATCAACATGCTTGGAACGGAAGCGCTGGCGGCAAGAGCTTATGTGGTAAACATTGTTATCGTAACCTATCTCTTTTCGCTCTCTTTAGCCCAGAGCTCAAGTATCTGTGCCGGCAATCTTATCGGGATGGGAAAGAAAAGGGCCACCTACCTGTTAACAATGTACGCGCTGAAGCGTTCGTTGATTGTAACTGGGTGTGCAAGTATGTTCATCCTTATCTTCAGCCGGACGATCTTGTCTCAGTTCACACAAAATGAAACCATAATTACCTTAGGTATAGGAGCCTTGATGGTCGACTTTGTGTTGGAACAGGGCCGGGCGGTTGTGTTGCTCTTCATACTTACATTACGTTCGGCGGGAGATGTGCTTTTCCCGGTTATAATAGGTCTTTTTTCCATGTGGTTCTTTGCTGTGGGGTGTGGGTATCTGTTCGGAATTGTTTTTGGATGGGGGTTGGCCGGAATGTGGGTAGGCTTTGCTTTGGACGAATGTTCCAGAGGAACCTTGCTCTATTTCAGGTGGAAATCGAAGAAATGGATGTTGCGGAATTTAATACGCCCAATTGTTAAAATAGACTAAACTCTATCTTTGCTTGGAACTTTTACCCCTGCTTCTACGTCTTACTTATGTGTGATTTAATTTTTATAGGTTTTATATGAAGAAGGGGATACTTTTAATTTTGTTTTTTCTGCCGTTTCTATTCTTCGGATGTAAGTCGGCCCAAGGGGCGAAAGCTTCTTTTACAGATTTAAATGGCGAATGGAATGTGGTTGAGATAAATAACAAAAAAGTAGTCCCCGAAGTATCAACCCAGGTTATGATATTTGATGTGTCTGCAAAGCGTATAAGCGGTCATTCGGGATGCAACCGGTTTTCCGGAACAATTGAATACACAGACACACATAAAAATATAATTAAGTTTCTGCAAGTAGCTTCTACACGAATGGCTTGTCCGAATATGGAAGGCGAAATGGAGATGCTGGAAGCTATAAACAAAATTGTTAGATTTGAAGCCCTTGAAAAAGGCAAGCCGGTACAGTCTATTGCTCTGTATGGAACAGATGGAAGCAGACTAATGGTTATCGGCAAACGGTAAATAGTATTTAGTAGTTGTAAACAAGAAAAGGGTGCTCCCGCGATGGAAGCGCCCTTTTCATATTTTAATCAGTAGTCCAAATTTTTAATCTTTACCCCTCAACTTTTGTAGGTTATCTATTTTTACGTATCAACCTGAAAAGTGAATCAGTAGCTAAAAGTATAGTTAAATCCGGCTTTAAACCATATACCCGGTTGAGGGATATTTCCCAGATCGTAATATATGGCGTCAAACAGATTGTTCACCTCGGCATAGAAGGTTGCCTTCTTAAGAGAATAGCTTATATTCAGATCTGCTACACAATAAGGAGCGTAGGCTTCTTCCCTTGCGGGCTTAAGTGCCTCGTACCGGGTAAAACTTCCGGCCCTGTCCTGCCAGCGCACATACCAGGTGGCAGAGATGTTTTTAGATAACTTGTGACTAACCTGGGCGCTGAATTTATGTTTCAGATAATCCAGTGCGTAATTGGAAATATATCCTTCGCTGGACTTGTCCTGGTCTATATAGCTATAGCCTAATGAAACCTTCTTAATAAAGAATGATTCGCCAAAGACCTCTTCGGGCAAGAAGGAGATGTTAGTCTCTATACCCAGATTATTTACTTCGGTCAGGTTTTTACTTTCCCATAAATCATCCGGATTTTGTTTTACCCAGTCAATCATGTTGCTGCCTTTTCTGTAGAATCCGGCAATATGTCCGTTCAGGAAGTGGGTTCCATATTTAATACCCAATTCAAAGGCCTCACTCTCTTCGGGTAAAAGATTGGGATTTCCGATGTTGGTTTTACTCTTATAATACAAATCGGTGAAGGTTGGCATACGCAACGACCTGTTCCAGCTTCCATATACCTTGGTGTTGGTGCCGATGCGGTAACTAGCGTCGATGCCCGGATACAACCTTATCTTATTGTCAAGGTCGGTATGGTAATTGGCGAGCAATCCGGCCGAAAGAGTGAACCGTTTTAATAAAATATTATGTTCGAGGAAAAAACTCAGGTTACTCCGGTTGGCACCTTTGGTGAAAAATATGCCATCGGATGAAGGAACTTCCTGGGGTTGTTTAAGATCCGTACCCAACACGTTGCTTCGGATGCCTTCGTTGCGGAATTCCGTCCCCACTGTGGTTTGTCCCAGTGCCCACGAAGTTGAAGCATTAATGGAAGAACCGAAAACCTGCGATTCGTGGTAATTGTGCCCCGTGTACCAGGAGGCAGGGTTATCGCGGAACAACTCGAAACGATCGGTGTGCCGTGTCCAATATAGTTTGGGAGTAAAGCGAATCCGTCCTTTTGTCTCCGCTCCGGCCGATAAGAAATACCGGCGTGTTTTGTCGTACTGGTTGGGATAGGCAGCCGAATAAAAACTATTGGCCCCGTAGCCTTTGTCGTTTATACCCGCCTGAAAGGATAGATCGGCCTCATCAGTCCTGGCTACTCCTTGCCAGAATAGATTGAGTATCTTAAAATCGGTATTGTCTGTATAGCCACCCGAAGAATTGTATCCGGCCGAAAGCCGCTGACTGAAATTACCAGACTGGTGGTTGATGCCCGCTTCCAGTTTCCACCATTCGTGCATACCTGCGGATACATCTGTAGTGATCACCTTTTCGGCTTTCGCTTTGGTAATGATGTTTATGGCTCCGGCAAAAGCACTGGCTCCGAAAATACGGGAAGCCGGACCCGAAATAATTTCTATACGTTCAATGTCGGAAAGGTTGACAGGAATATCGAAGCTGTAATGACCTGTCTGAGGGTTGGAAAGATTCACGCCGTTAAGAAGTACGGCAATCTGATCGAAAGTTCCTCCGCGGATGGAAATATCGGCCTGGGTTCCCCCTTCGCCTCGTTGCCGCACATCCACGCCTGCGGCATACTCTAATAAATCCTGGATACTGGTGACCGGCGCCGCCGCAATCTCGCGGGCTGAAATAACCGTCACAATTCTGGCAGCCTGATTCAGCGCCATGGGTGCTCTTGAGGCGGTAACCTCCACTTCGTCCAACGAAACCGATGTTTCTTCTTCCGAAGCAGCATGCTTAATTACTTCCTGAGCCTGAGCCGTGTCCGGAAGGGCAAAGAGCAGGGTTGAGGCCGTAATAACGCCAATGTTCACCACTTTGTGCAAACTGCAGAAAACAGCAAAGTTCTTCCGTGCAAAACGACGGAAACGCAGTGCTTGTCCTGCAATCTTTTCAACTTTTTTCATCTGTAAATTAATTTGTTATTATAATGATAAAGAAAAAGGAACAGACTCTACCCGAAGGCTATGTAGCTATATCTTGAAGAGCCGATTCCATATTTATTTTTTAACAGGATAATCTTTATAAAGCAAATACTTTTTTCTCATTTTACGGTAATTGTCCAGCTCCGGCTTCCACGAATCCCGAATCTCCTTTTCGCTCATTCCCCGGATAATCTGATAGCGGAGCTGTTTAGTGCCGGCCAACAGGTCGAACCACGAAGGTCTGGAGAAAAAGAAAGCCTGATCCTTGCCCGCCATCTTATAGAAATCAAGCAGAAAACGCAACGTTAATCCCCCTTCGAAAGGCAGTTCCCTCAGGTCGACCCCGTAACACATCTTCCCATTCTGAAGCGGTTTGGTATCAAAGCCCGGAAGCGGTTCGGGAGTAAAAGAAAACTCTCCGTATTTTTTGTCGGGATACCCTATCACCTGAAATGGAAAGAAGGTACCTCTTCCCACACTGATATTGGTTGCTTCGAAGAAACAAAGGGAAGGATACAGACGGATTGCCTGATCGTTGGGCAGGTTGGGAGAGGGTTTTACAGGCAGCCAATAGGGATCGCCATGTTTCCAGTTCTCCATTTTCACAACCATCAGTTTACACGAATGCGGTGTACTGTCAAGCCATCCCTCTTCGTTTATCATCCAGGCAAGCTCGCCCACGGTAAGTCCATGCAGCACCGGTATCGGATCTACCCCTACAAAAGACTCCATTCCCTTTTGTCGCACCGGTCCATCCACGTAATCGTTGGGGTTGGGGCGGTCCAGAACAATAAAATCTTTATCGTTCTCCGCACAAGCCTCCATCACATAATGCATGGTACTGATATAGGTGAAGAAACGTGCACCCACATCCTGTATATCGAAAACCACCACATCTATGCCTTCCAGCTGTTGGGCGGTTGGTTTCTTGTTTTTCCCGTAAATAGAAATGATCGGGGTGCCGGTTTTAATATCCCTGCTGTCGGCCACCTCTTTCCCGGCATCTTCAGTCCCCCGGAAACCATGTTCGGGGGCAAATACCTTTTTAACATCAATTCCTTTGTTAAGCAATGCATCCAGCAAGTGTACCTGCCCGTCTTCAATTACGGAAGTATGGTTTACCACCAGGGCAACTCGCTTGTCTTTCAGCAAACGCGTAACAACCTCCATCCTTTCTGCCCCTAATTTCAAGGAAGAACCCTTTGGAGGAATACCCGGACCGCCCATTGTATACAATGGAAAGCACAGGATGAAAACAAACCAAGATATAACTTTCATTTTCTATACATCCCTTACTGGCAACAAAAGTAGCAAATGTCGCTATGATTCCCTAAATTTGCACCTATTAAATTGAACATTAACAGATGGACCCTATTGAGATAATTAACAGGTATTATTCCAATACCTCCGATGTGTATCATATACTGGTTACACACAGCCGTTCAGTGGCAGACAAGGCACTGGCAATTGCACGGATGCATCCGGAGCTTAATCTGGATACCCGATTCGTTGAAGAGGCAGCTATGTTGCACGACATCGGCATCTATCTGTGCAATGCCCCCGAGATCGATTGCCACGGAGAGGCAGAATATATTTGTCACGGTTATCTGGGAGCCGACATCCTTCGCCGCGAAGGATTGCCAAAACATGCTTTGGTGTGCGAACGTCATACCGGAACGGGCATATCACCTCAAATGATAATCGAACGAAACCTGCCTATCCCTCACCGGGATATGCGGCCCGTAAGTATGGAAGAGCAACTTATCTGCTTTGCCGACAAGTTCTACAGCAAAACAAAACTGGAAAAGGAAAAGTCGGTCGAGAAGGTACGAAAAGGGCTTGCTCGTTTCGGAGACGAGACTCTTTTACAATTTGATACATGGTGTAAACTCTTTTTAGGGGAATAAACCAAGCATAATCGGGTTATTTATTATACATTTGCCAGCTGAAACTGCAAAGAAATACAGGATGTTTCATAAACATAAAATCCTTATCATATTATTTATCACCCTTTTGGGAGGTTTGGTGATACGCGCCCAGGAGGTTCGTGTAGCCAATGATTCTTCTGCTCCGGCCAGGCAGGATACGGTTTCTGTACCTAAAGATACCGTAAAGCTTACTCCCGACTCGCTTCAAATCAAGACAGATACCTTGATGGCTAAGGATACCGTCCGCAAAAAGAAGAATTCGCTGGATGCCGTAGTTACCTATCAGGCCAAGGATTCCATACTGATGACTGCCGGCAACTGGGCCTATCTGTTTGGGGAAGGGAATGTAAAGTACAGACAGATCGAACTCCAGTCGGAAGTGATCGAGATGAACATGGACAGTAGTCTGGTATTTGCCAAGTTCGGTCTGGACTCGATTGGCGAAGAATTTGGTTATCCGCTCTTTAAAGACGGAGAGCAGCAGTACGAAAGCAAAACCATGCGGTATAATTTCGGGACCAAGAAGGGATACATAACCGATGTAATCACTCAGCAGGGTGAAGGGTTTGTTACCGCCGGACGAACCAAGAAGATGGCTAACAACGACATGTTCATGATGGGAGGGAAGTATACCACCTGCGACGACCATGACCATCCTCACTTTTATCTGCAGCTTTCCAAAGCGAAGGTACGTCCTAAAAAGAATATTGTAACCGGACCGGCCTACCTTGTGATAGAGGATGTGCCTCTTCCGCTGGCTATCCCCTTTGGATTCTTCCCGTTTTCGGAAAGCTATTCGTCCGGTATCATCATGCCTACCTTTGGCGACGAGATGGACCGTGGTTTCTTTTTGAGGGACGGAGGTTACTACTTTGCCTTAAGTGATTATGTGGACCTGGCTCTTACCGGCGAAATCTATACCAAAGGATCGTGGGGATTGTCTGCCCGTTCCGCTTACCGTAAACGATACAAGTACTCCGGTAATTTCAATGCATCGCTGCTTACCACCATTCTGGGAGATAAAGTGGTGCCTAAGGAATACAGTAAATCCAAAGACTTTAAAATTACCTGGACGCATTCGCAGGATGCCAAAGCCAATCCTTACCGCAGTTTCTCGGCAAGTGTGAACTTTGCAACCAGCAGCTACGACCGCAACCAGCTTACCAATATTTACAATCAGAATTCCACCAGCAATACCAAAGGATCGAGTGTAAGTCTTTCACAACGTTTCCCCAACAGCCCCTTCAGCTTGTCGGCCACAATGAATGTGAACCAACGTTCCAGAGACGCCTCCATCTCGGTAACCCTGCCGGATGTATCGGTAACCATGAGCCGTATCTATCCGTTCAAGCGCAAACATGCCGTTGGCAGCGAAAAATGGTTTGAAAAGATATCTATGAGCTACTCCGGTTATCTGCGTAACAGCATCGATACAAAAGAGAGTAAGCTGATGAAGTCAAGCCTGGTGAAGGACTGGCGTAACGGTATGCAGCACAATATTCCTGTTTCTGCTACATTTACGTTTCTTAAATATATCAATATATCCCCATCGTTCAACTACACCGAGCGCTGGTATACCAGTAAGGTTATGCAGGCATGGAATGAAACGAGCAATCGGTTGATGCCTTCGGATACCATTTACGGGTTTAACCGGGTATATAACTACAACGCTTCATTATCTGCCTCAACTACGATGTACGGATTTTACAAGCCGCTTCCATTCCTCGGTAACAAGGTGGAGATGATCCGTCACCGTTTCGAGCCTTCGATCAGCCTTAGTGCTGCACCCGACTTTGGCGATCCGAGATACGGTTTTTATGAATCCTATACGTATATGGACGAAGACGGCGAAATGTACACCAATACCTATTCTCCTTATGCGAATCAGATATTCGGTCCGGCACCTCAGGGAAAGCAGGGATCGTTGAGCTTCTCCATCAGCAACAATGTGGAGATGAAAATCCGAAGCGACGAGGATTCTACAGGATTCAAAAAGATTAGTCTGATTGATAAGCTTTTGTTGGGAATGAGTTATAATATGGCTGCCGATTCCTTTAAGTGGAGCGATATGTCTATGAACCTCCGGTTGAAGTTCTCAAAAAGCTATACGTTGAATCTTAATGCCATGTTTGATACCTATACTTACGACGAGAGAGGACGTAAGGTGGATGTACCCCGATGGGAAGCAGGCAAAGGTTTCGGCCGGTTAAGGTCGACAAGTACCAACTTCTCGTATACATTGAATAACGAAACGTTCTCCAAATTGTTTGGCGGAGGTAAAACCGACGAGACAAAAAAGGAGGGAAGTCAGCAAGGTACAGGCGAAGAGGGTGAACTGGCAGACGGATTGAATCCCGAAACAGGCGCTCAACCAGCCGAAGGCGGCCGTTTACGCGAAAAGAAGAAAGAGGTTGGCGAGTTTGATGCCGATGGTTATCAGGCCAATAAAGTGCCATGGAGTCTTGCATTCAGTTACGGAATGGGCCTTGGGTATGGTGATTTTAATCCGAATACGCTGGAATATAAGTACAAGCTTACCCATAACCTGAGCTTCAACGGAAATATACAGCCAACCAAAAACTGGCGCTTTAACTTCAATGCAACCTACAATTTTGATAACAAAAAGATTGAATACATGAACTGCAGCGTAACGCGCGATTTGCACTGTTGGCAGATGTCGGGAAGCTTTATTCCCATCGGACCGTATAAATCGTATACCTTTACCATCGCCGTTAGCTCGTCGTTGCTTAAAGACCTTAAGTACAACCAGAGCAGCAGTTACCGCGAAGGACAGCAGTGGTATTAAGTATATTATAGATAAAACAAGAAGG
>WARQ01000875.1_pt1 | contig 34229 bp, 39 predicted proteins | sample 4769161 | NCBI WGS metagenome assembly WARQ01 (sample SAMN08893024, study PRJNA449175) | gut metagenome | isolation source: rumen sample fed with dry roughage | host: buffalo | place: India: Nagpur | collected 2016 | reverse complement strand
TGTCTTGATTTCTTCTATTGAATAGTCGTCTTTCTTGATTTTATCGAACCATTCAAAGAAAGAAATGCTTGGAATGATACCAACCAAATCACGGCTTTTTACTGCATTCATCTGGGTATACATGTTCTTGATGATGTCTTCACCAATGGAAGCTTCGATTGTCTTGTAACATTCATTGTAGAAATACTTGCCAAGCCAAAGGTTCTGTTCCGCAAACTCTGCCCTTCTTCCGATACATTCAATGTAAGTGAAATAATGGCTAATCATCTGTTCGGTAATGAAGCGTGTGATTGAACCGTTGAACGGATTTACTTTCTTGGCAAAGTCCGTAGCCTGTTTTGCGGCAATGGTAGCACCAATCTGACAAAGGTCAAAGTTATACTGTGGAATGTTGTCCTTTACACCAGTTCTTGTAATGGAATGTTCAGAACCTGGCATCCAGTAATAAACAACGTCCTGAATCATTTTAATCTTCAATGGTGTGCCTTCCGTAATCAGTCTTACTTTCCAGTTGAACTCACCGTCTTCCATAGCCCTAAGTTCACTGAAAGCAATCTTGTTCTGTCTAAGGAAGTCAACATTGTAAAGACGACCGAATACCCAAGGGTGTGTTGGTTCATTGTGAAGCACGAATCTTGTAGGCTGATTTGGGAACGGACAAGCCTGTGCAAATGTTCCCTGAACTTCAATAACATTGGCTTCAACGCCATGCTTCAACTGTTCCAAGGCAAATGGGCTTGCGAACTGGTCGTCTGCGTCAATGAATGTAACCCAGTGGGTAGTGGCTTTGTCCAAGCCCCACTGTCTGGCAAGTCCAGGTCCTACGTTCTTTTCACATTTAAGCTGCTTGATTTCAAGTTCTGGAAACTGTGCGATAACTTTTGAATAGTCATCTGACGGGTTGTCTGCTGAAATGATTACTTCAAGGTTGTCAGAAATAGTCTGTGAAGCAATTGACTGTAATGTTTTTGTGATTGTTTTGTGTGCTTTAAAAGCTGGGATAACGACTGTAATGTCTTTCATTAAAAGTTCCTCCATAACTTATTAGTGCGGTGGGCACCTTTAAGCTATGAAGGAAAGTTTTAATTAGCTTACAGAACCTGGATAGATTTGAATGTTGTATGTAGTATTATACCATGCTTGACCAAACGCTTCGAATCCTGGTGGGTAACCCCAAGTCCACGTTATTGATGTCTCAGTAATGGAGTTATGAGAACTGGTTCCAAGAAGTTTTTCAGGGTTTCCACAATGTATTTTTTTACTAAGTGAATTGTTTGTGTTAGCAAGCATACCCACAACATTTGTAACATTATCGATGTTCGCAAAAATTATTCTTGAGCCGAAGTTAGAACAGTTTTTAAATGCCCCTGGCATGTAATTAACATTTTCACCAATAATAACGACACTATTAAAACTGTCACAACCATAAAATGTGTATGGCATGAAAACAACGCTACTAGGAATCTCAACATACTGATTAAAGCTATCACAGTCATAGAAGGTTCCTTGCATTGCCATTACGCTATCTGGAATAATAACAGGTTGGTTAAAGCTGCGACAATTGAGGAATGTGCCATTCATGTCAGTAACATTATTACCAATTGTAACAAGGCTATTGAAGTCTACACAGTTAAGGAATGTGTTGCACATGTTAATAACGCCATCACCAAAAACCATGTCAGACCTAAGCTCAGAACTATTAGCACCGTCCTTGAAGTATTGATAGTAACTTGCGTTATTGAAAATGTATGGCACATAGCTATTATCATAAATAAAGACGTTGTAATAGGTATTATAGTAAAGACCGTTCTCCTGTGTCCACGCTACTGTGTCACCAACGATTGAGTTAGAAGAGTCCGTTCCTAAAAATGGCGTTGCGTTATCACAGTAGATGTTCTTTCTAAGAGAAGTATTTGTTAACGTAAGCAAGCTTTTTGCGCTTGTTTGACTGATGTTTGATGAATTAAGAAAAGTTATGTTTGAAGCAAAACTGGTACAACCAGCGAACGCACCGACCACGTGAGTGACACTACCTGGAATAGTTACTGGTTGGTTGAGGTTATTACAACCTACGAATGTATAGCTCATGTTAGTAACGTTATTTCCGATTGTTACTGGTTGGTTAAAGTTAAAACAGTTAGAGAATGTATAGCCCACGTAAGTGACACTATCAGGAATAGTTACTGGCTGGTTGAAGTTAGAACAGTTAGCGAATGTAGAGCTCATGCTAGTAACATTATCCGGAATTGTTACTGGTTGGTTGAAGTTATTGCAGTTCAAGAATGTATTAGCCATGTTAACAACACTATTTGGAATAACTATTGGTTGGTTGAAGTTCCAACAATCACCGAATGTACGACTCATGATAGTAACACCATCAGAGATTGTAATTGGTTGATTAAACCTAATACAACCGTAGAATGTCTGATACATGTTTGTAACACTATTCGGAATAACTATTGGTTGGTTGAAGTTTCTACAACTACTGAATGTAGAATACATGTTAACAACACTATTCGGAATAACTATTGGTTGGTTGAGTTTAGAACAATTATAGAATGTATAAATCATGGTAGTAACATTATCAGAGATTGTAATTGGTTGATTGAAGTTAGAACAACTATAGAATGTAGAATCCATGTTAGTAACACTATCTGGAATAGTTACTGGTTGGTTGAATTTAGAACAACTACCGAATGTAGAATCCATGTTAGTAACACTATTCGGAATAACTATTGGTTGGTTGAAGTTCCAACAACTACCGAATGTAGAACCCATGCTTGTAACACTATCTGGAATAGTTACTGGTTGATTGAAGTTAAAACAACCCCCAAATGTACCAGACATGTTAGTAACAGTGTTAGGAATTGTTACTGGCTGGTTAAAGTTATCACAACCTCTGAATGTATTAGACATGTCTGTAACATTATTACCAATAGTAACAGAGTCATTAAAATTTTGACATCCATAGAATGTACTTCCCAAGTTTAATACACCATCACCAAAAATCATGTTAGACTTAAGTTCAGAACTATTAGCACCATCCTTAAAGTATTCAAAATAACTTGCGTTATTGAAAAATGCTGGAGGTCCATAGTTTGTATAAATCCATGTGTTGAAATCCGCGTTATACCAACAGTTAGTGCCCTGTGTCCATGTTACTACGGCACCAAAGATTGAATTGGGTCCTACATTTCCCAAGAAAGGCGTTGCGTTATCACAGTAAATGTTTTTACGTAAAGCGTTGTTGGTAAAACGTAGCATGTTTTTTGCGTTTACTTGCGTAATCTTTGAGGAATTAAGGAATGTTATGTCTGAACCAAAGTTATAACAGTTAGAGAATGTACAGCCCACGTACTCAACACTATCTGGAATAGTTACTGGTTGGTTGAAGTTCATACAACGGTCGAATGTGTTAGACATGGTAGTAACACCGTTAAGGATTGTTACTGGATGGTTGAAGTTATAACAAGCATAGAATGTATCACGCATGTCAGTAACACTGTTAGGGATTGTTACTGGTTGGTTGAAGTTCCAACAGTAAGCGAATGTACTACGCATGCTAGTAACACCATTTGGAATCATTACAGGATAGTTAAAATTATGACAATTCCAGAAGGTACCATACATGTTAGTAACACTGTCAGGGATTGTTACTGGTTGGTTGAAGTTAAAACAACCATAGAATGTATTAAGCATGTTAGTAACGTCATTAGCAATAGTTACTGGTTGGTTAAACTGAGCTACAAGGTTAGCATTCGGACCAACCAGTTCAATGGCACCACCACCGCCAGTTTCAATGTTATTGATAGCGTTAGCCATTTCCACAGGCTTGTAGAGAATAGACGAGTTTGACTTGTATCGTATTGCGTTTCCAATGTCTGAAAAAGTATTTGTTAAATCACTCATTATTTATCTTCCCCTTAGAATCCAGTATTCAAAACCTGCGTAATTGCCAAAGTAACTTGGTTGTCAACATAATTAAGAATACCTTCTGATGTTACGGCATTTGTTGAACCAGCAGTTGGTGTGTTATCAAAGCTTATGGCTGCGTTAATAATGGCGTTATAGACTGCCCCAGAAGTAACAAGTCGATTATCATCCAAAGTAACAGTGTTCGTTACATTGTTTTCTGTAAGCGCATTATAGCCATTGACAATAGCGTTAGTTACATTCAAATCTGTAATCTGGGCGTTAGCAGTAATCAAGTTGGTAACATTCAAATTATTTAATGTAGAATCACCTTCAACGGTCAAGCCGCCATGCACAAGTAGGTCTTCAAAAATGCTTTCGCCACCAGTTGTAAAACTTGGTGCATAAAAGTCCCCAAAGCTTACTGTTCCACTTAATGCAGTGCAGTCATGTGTATAATCTTCCCACAATACGGTATCAAGCTCAGTATAGTTGTACCAGACTGTGATTTCATCAAGCTTTTCAGTCGTGTGGTAGCTGTAATAAAGGCTTCCGTTTGCATTGTGCTTTATGTAAAGGCTTCCGTCATACTGGTAGATTCTCTGGACTACCATAGTTTCGCCCAATGTTCCCCAGTGGATTTCATAATCCTTTCCGTTTCCGATTACTGTCGCAGACCATACTTCGTTTGACTGGTCATCAACCCACTTCAATACGATTGTTCCAGTAAATGAAGGAAGCTGGATTGTGTAGTGGTCGTTGTTGTCAAGGTGTGGTGTCGGAACCAAGTGATAGTCATCCGTTGTTTCAAGCGTATAGATAGCACCTGCCTTTATTTCGTCCGTTTCAATTGTTGGCGTAGTGATAGAGTTGGCTACTATGTCAACGTTATTAAGACCACTAATGTTGCCTGTAATGTTCAAGTCCCTTACGTTCAACGACTGGGCGACATCAAGTGTCTGCAAGTTCACTACATTATAGTTGGCGGAATCAGCCGTTATACCTGATGCGGATACATTTCCATTGACGTTAAGTGCATTGACGTTCACTGTGTCCGCGTTCAAGCCTGGAACTTCGATTGTTTCAGTGACGTTCACCCTTTTTGCATTAAGGTCAAATGTGTTTACCACGCCGTTCACAGTAAGTGCGTCAGTAGACAAGTTCTGGATGTAGCCTACGTTGGAATGCACATAGTTGAAGTCGGCGTTCTGTGAATGCAGATAGCTTGCATCAAGGTTTGGTGAATACAATCCGTTGCCATTGATGGTCGTTGAACCACCGATAGTTGCGTTCGTTGCCACAAGGTTCTGTGTTGTGACATTAATTAAAAGACTGTTGGTGTCAGCCTTTGTCTGGTCCAGTGAAGTAATGTTGGCGTTAACATTGTAAAGGTCTTCCTGGATTTGTGATACCTGTTCCACAAGTGCCCTTACGACACGAGAATCAGAACCACAAGAGTTTCTGCTTATAGTCATTATTCATTCCCCTTATAAGGTTAGTTCTTACATTATTAGTGTGAGGCACTAATACATAAAAGGAGAACAATAATGATAGAAGGTGCATTGACATCACTTATGAACAGCATACTTACTGGCTCAGCTCTTACTTCGGCAGGAAAAGACATGAACAAGAAGGAAGCCCCTAAGGTTGTTGAATCAGAAGAAAATAAACCAAAAGAAGAAAAGGTAGAAAGCCAGAAGCTTTCAAAGAAAGAAATAGATGAGCTTGAATACCTTTTGCTTGCAGGTGGACTTGATACAAAACAAGTTAAAAGCGTCTTGTCTGGTGATGTTGTTCCACGAAAATGGTTCCGGGACTTTGACAGGGACATCTTGAAGCAAATTGCAAGCATTACTGGCACAAACGATTATTCGGCATTCATTTATGATGGCGACAAGCTTGGAAAAGGCTACACATCAATTCCATTGACGAAACGAAACAAGCCAAATACGGAAACAATGCCGCTTGAAGAAGGCAAGAACAAGGACACATCAATTAAGGGTGAAAAAGCAAAAGACAAGACCTACACTACAAAAGGTGAAGAAGCAAAGAACAAGTCGACTGTAATGGAAATCCCAGAAGAAGACCTTTCAAGGCTTATTGAAATGGTTGGTTATAATACACCAGACTGGAACTCACCTGAGCTTTCCAAGTTTGCAATGAAGAAAGGCATGCACCTAAGAGATGTTGTTAAGCAAGTTCAGGATGCATGGAACAAGAAATACCAGAAACAGCTTGAATCTGACTTGGCTAAGCACGATGCTGGTCGCATTGATTATGAAAAGAAACTTAAAGACCCTAAATTAAAGGCGGATACAGATAAAGCTGCCGAAAAGTATAAGGCTGAAACACCAGATTACAAGTATGATGATGTCAAGGCTAAAAGGGAAGCTGAAGGTGAGAAATACACTGGTGAAAGACATTCTGGTAAGCCAAGTGAAGAAGCACTAAGAAAAGCCGATGACTTCGTATGGGAGAACGCAGGTCGTGATTACGCACCAAGGCTTGACCGTGCACAGAACAAAACAAGTATCTACCGACCTGGTAAATAATTATTTGTTCAGTTCTTTCCAAGCTACATAGCAACAACATTCCAGCCAAGACCTGACTGGAACATCTGGAAGCTCATCAAGACCTTTATCAAGTTCTGATGGGCTTTCTGCATTTTTAAAGATAGTCATAATGTCGTCGTCGGTTGGAAAGAACTTTAGCGTGTATTCATTCTGCCCATCGAATAAATGGAATGTATCAATCAGGAACTGCCTTTCCTCAACCTTTGTTTCATCATTCAGTGTTTTCGCAACGGTATCGAAGACTGCCTTTAGCGTTCCGAACTTTATGATTTCACTATCAGTCATAATACTACCTCCATACCACATTGGGTATTATAACCTTATTTCCGTTTACCCCGTAAAACTATTGTTGCTCTTTTTCCTTGCTTTGTCCACCACTTTCCAAGCCCAGTTCGTGGAAATACTGCCTTGAAGCGTAAAGAAGTCCGAACATTGCGTCTGGGTGGATACCGATGTCTTCGTCAAGTTCCGGCAAAATAGCGTCAGTTCCTTCGTCACGCTTATACAAAATAGAATCCATTTCGTCATCCAAAGCACCGTGCAATGGAATAACCATGCGACCTGTCCTAAGTTCTTCCGCCAACTGTTCGATAGCCATAGCCTTGTCATGTTTCCATGCTGGATAAGCCCTTACACCATAGTTTCGTTTCAGTTCGGCAATGATTGACTTTTCGTTGTTATCGCAGAATACGTCAACTTCTGGCAGCAAGCCTTTTGCCATTAAAGCAGTCTTGGCAGCTTCGTCGTGTTCCTTAATAACGTTTACGATAGTGGTAATGTCCGAATGGTTGAACTTGTTTTCCCTGATGACCCAAGCCTGGCGTGTGTTCTTGTTATAGGCTAAACTAATAACGCTGTTGTAGTCACTGAAACCAAAGTCTACGCCAATACAGATGTTCGTGAAGTTCAGTTCAGCAAGGTTGCTTGGAACAATGTATGTCTGCCTTCCCTTGAATACCTGTGCTTCGGTGTCGTAGCATCCGATTATTCCATAGTATTCACGCTGAATGAAGCTTGATTCCCTTGTTACGCCCTTACTTTCACATTCGTCGTCAATAAACGCATCCGGATTCGGCATGTGCGGATTGTTCCACATGTTCCAGTGGTATTGTTTGAACGTCTTGTCGTTCCATGCTTTTTCCGCCCATGTGTGTGGTACCCGTGGTGGCGTTCCAGTACAAACAAGAACTGAATCTTCAAAGTCCGCCATACAAGGTCTAAGAACTTCGTCCATCAGATACATCATGTTTACCTGGTGTCCGATTTCATCAATGATTACAAGACGGTATTTGTAACCACGCGCCTTGTCCGCTTCACCCTTGTTGTTGTTACCACGGAATGTAATGCTTGAACCGTTAGTGAAGACAACAGTGCCGTCTGCCTTACTTTGTGACTTTACTCTAAGACCTACTTCTTCAATACACTTCTGGACTTCATCCCACATCTGATTGATTGCGTTGGTAAAGTTCAAGTTCATGTAAAGACACGGACTGTTCGGCTTGATACAAGTCCATACCAGCCTTCTTGCATTAGAATAGGTCTTACCCGCACGTCGTCCACAAATAACTATCTGCTTCCTATACTGTGCGTCGTCCATTAAAAGGTCACGCTGTTCCTTGAACAAGCCTTTCAACAGCTTGTAGTGCAGGAAGTCAACGTCCTTGTTGCGTTCGTTTTCGGCTATCTTGTCCAGTTCTTCTATTGCGTTTTCCTTGGCGATAAGATTAAACACTGTTGTTCCAATCTTTCCGCCAGGGTCTTTCATAGCTTCTTCAAGTGCCTTATCCAAAAATCTGGAATAGTATTCCATTCCAGACTTGTCTTGTTTCAATAGGCTTTCTTTAAGGTGGTTGTAGATTACGTCTTTAAGCAGTACATTTGCTTTCTGTGCTGCCGCTTGTTTTGCTATTGCTTCGGGCGTTTTACTTGCTTTCGTTGCCTTGCTTGTGTCTGCCCCTGGTTTTCTTCCTCTTGGCATTCGCCTTTTTCCTCACTTTTTGCGGGTTTTTCGTCAGTCCCGCTTTCTTTATTAGTGGCATCGCCATTGAAGTTGATGGGGTAGATTTTGCCTTTTGAAGCAGTCATTGGATAAATGCCGTCTTCACGTAACGGGAACAACTGACCTTCCACATAAGGCATGAACAATACGTTAAACTCTGACTGAACCATTGCAATTGGGAATACCTCTGGTCGCTTCATGCCAAACAAGTCCAGTGCCTTGTCAATGAAGTCTGGGTCGTCAAGCCAGAAGTCAACAAGGTTGTGGTTCTTTTTTATTTCACGCCACATCTTGTTTATTACTGGCACCACCGGCTTTTCTGGTGAAAGAATGTAAGCCGAAATGACGACTGAACCGAACGTATTGTTATACATGTCTGGTTCAAACATTAAAGACCGTTTTGCTATTTCCTTTTTCATTGAATGTAGGCTGCTCATTAATTAAATCTCCTTTTAATCTTTTCTACGTTATCTGGATGTCCTGCATACCAGACTATTTCTTCGTTTTCCAGTACGTGATACTTTGGCTCGACATACTGGAAGTAGTTGAAGGCTTTCAGTATCTTCGGATACCTTCCCTTCCTTCCGTTTATCCTTATGAAGGGATACCCCTCACAGATTAGCTGGTAAAAGACCTCGAACAAGCCCCTTATGTTGCTCATTCTTCCCTGCTCCATTGCCCAGTAAACGAAAAGCGAATCGCTTGATTCAAGGCAGTAGTAGCAGTTGTCGTCTATACTGGCATAGCAAAGGTCACCAGGCTTTGCGTAGAATCCCTTCACTTCCCAGAAGTCTTCCTTTGTAGCCACATCAAAATACCGTTTCAAGGCGTCGTTCATTTCCTGTGGCGTTATCTTCTTTATGTATTTCACCTATTGTTCCTCCTTTGCAAGCTCATAGTCTTGCCAGGCTTCAAAGCTTATCGTCCTTTCTTCTTTCTGCAACTTTCTGTCCCAGATTACCCCTATCACCGGATAATAGCAGAATGCGCTTAATGCCTTGGGGTTCTGTCCCCTCTTTATCAGTTCCATGCACTTTATCGTGGCATCCATTACCTTCCCATCAAACTCAGGGCACCTTACGCCTTTCAGTTTCAGCTTTGCAAGGTTGGAACAGCAGAAGTGCACAAGCTCCCACATCTTGTTCCAGCTTCTTTTGTTCCCGTCAAGCCTGTACAACGTAAGCTCCATCTGGAACCGTTTCTCACATTCTTTCAGTTCCATTCCTACCAGTCCTCCACCGTTATGTCGTTAAGAACCTTGTCTATCGTAGGCTTCTCTGGCTTGTAGGCGGTCATCATTATCGTAGTTCCGTCCAATAGCCTTACCGTAACTTTAAGGTCTGGGTTGTCATTACACTGTTGTATAAATGTTTCAATCATTGACCAGTCGCTGTGGCTTGAAAGAAGCTTCTTCTTGTTGTAGGCTTCTTCCATTTGTGCCTTGTATCTTGCCCTTGCTTCTTTCAATGCCTTCCACCAGATACCCCAGAAAGAAGGCGTCTTGTTTTTGTTCTTCTTTTTCTTAGCCTTCAACTATCTTTACCCCCAAACGCTCCAAAAGCGGGGCATACTTCATGCTTCTTTTCCACTTAAGCCAAGCCCACGTGCTTGCGTCCTGTACCACTGATTCCTTTATGGTCTTGTAGATGTGGGGGCACTGCAACGTCAGCTTCAATCTTTTATAGGCATCTTCCAGTGCCCTGTCACCAAACTTGAACCCCATCGCCTACCTCACTATGAACTTGCGGTAAGAAACCGCCACCTTGTTCTTTCTGGAATTGCTTAGATAAGACGGGTCAAACAAAGGTTCGTCAGTCAAAATGGTTTCCTTTGTTTCAACCGTGAAATGACTTCCACCAGTAGGACATTTCCATTCAACAGCCCATTCACCTTCGTCTGGCAAGTCCGTAAGGTTGTTCAACGGAACTTTTTCAACGTCCTTGTACAGTTTGAAGTTACCGTTACACATAGACGCATACTTGTGTGGTTTTGCAACGTAGCAGTCGTCTTCGATAAAGCCGTTACGCCATCCTGCTATGACATTCATAACAAGGTAGTAGATGTCGTCCCTTACTTCTGGCTCACTGTTCATGTAACTGATACACAGTGCGTAGCAAGCGTTGTGCCAGAATGTTTCAAGTTGTTTTTGATAGTTCTTTTTCACTTATTGTTTTCCTCCTATTTCTTTTTTTATGTTGTTGTAGTAGTGAAGTGCTTCCGTATAGTTAGTAAAGAACTGCGTGAAGCACGCTAGCGGCGTTTCATCATCATTTTCAAATACAAGCACCGAATACTTTCTGCACGGCATTTCATAAAGGTAAATGTATTTGTCCTTCAAATGCCGGCATTTCTTTACGTCATAAATCAGGTTGTAGTTGATAAAAACCTCCTGTAAAAGTCGACCCATTCTTTTGAACGGATTTTGTACCAGTTCTCTGGCTTAATTTGTTCCAAGGCTGTTACGCACTTATGGCACATAGCACACAAAAGAAAGAACTTGTCTGGGCTCAAGTCCTGGTAGTTTTCCAAAGACTTATCTACGTGGTGAAGTTGAAGAAGCTTTGTTTTCTTCCCACAACATTGGCAGTAAGTACCCCGTTTTCCTATCAACTTCTTTCTGAAATCTTTCCATTGCTTTGTACGACGGAACGCCGTCTTCTCCTTATTTCCTTGCATAATTCACTATACCTTTGTATAGTACATATTAAGTTTGTCCGAAAAAAAAAGGACTGCCCCTCAGTTAGAAGGACAGTCCCAAATAAGAAGAAAATAAAATGTTTATGGCTTCAGACAAGCCTTTTGGGGCAGTCTGTAAATGTCGTATTCCACAGCCCACTGTTTCTCTATCTTCTGGATAACATCAGGCTCTTCTTTATTTTGTTCCACATGGTGGCAAGCTATACACAAGGCAACCACCAAAATAATAAGGACAATAAACTTACTCATTTTTCAGCCTCCTCGAAAAGTTATAGCTTTTCTTCTATAAATTTATGCCAGATTTTTACTGCGTCTTTCAGTTCCAACGGATTATGTCCTAATGCCCAAGTATTCTGGGTTACTTCTGGACATTCTTTACCCCATAACTGTTTCTGCAAGAAAGAATAAAAGTCTGCCCTGTTTGTTCTGAAATCTTTAACAAGACTGTCATTCAATACGACGCTTTTATTTCCATCTGCCTTGTCATCACGACCAGTTGATGTAAAGAATACGATTGCAGGGCATTTCATCTGGCTCACAATCCAGTAATTATTTTCAATACAGTTGCTTTCTGTATCCCAATTGCAGAATGCCTTTTCTTCAACCATTACGAATGTTTCTGGGTCAGTAAGTGTACGTGACCATCCGTCAACGTCAGACCAGTAGCCTTCCAGTCCAACGTAATTTGTAGGAAGCTTGTATTCCTGCAGTTCTTCGTCCAACCCTTTGTTGGTAATGTTTTTAAGAATTTTTCCCATTTTATTTCTCCTTATTCTTCTACGCTTTCCATTTCTACTGGATAGAACAACCCATCAAAATACTGATAGATTCCACTTCCATCCCAATAATTTAGTCCGTCTTCGTCTTTAATTACTTCTTCGTTATACAATTCATTATAGTATTCACTTTTATAATCTTGATACCTATACCCCACGTGAAGTCCAGATAATTCACGGTCGATAGGGTATTCAACGAACACACTGTTGTATTGAATCCTTTCAGCTTCCTCAGGCTCCATTTCTTCAAGTCTGAATGACTCTATAAGCTCGTCCGTTTCTTCGTTGTAATAGCCACCCTCACTGCCGTAATAGTTCGAAAAGTAGTAGTAGTGTCCGTTCTCGAACTCATCATCGTCGAACCAACCAGTTTCTGCCCACTTAGCTCCACAGTCGATTCTGTCATTAATGACTTCTTCTAATGTGTAGCCCTTGTCCATGTCAGTAGTAATAGTGTGTTTCATTTTATTTTCTCCTTATTCATTTTGTTGTTATACTTAGGGTATTATAACCTTTTAGCGTTTTACCCTGTAAAACCAACCAGTTCCTTCAACTTTTTTACAAGTCCTGGTGTAAGTTTTACAGACACTGGTATGTTTCCCAGTTCCAGTCCGGTAAGGTATCTTTCACCATTACCAAAATCTTCTATTGCATAGTCACAAGCCGGGATGTAACGCTTACGGTAGAAGAAGCCGTGTTCTAGTCTAAACTGTTTCATTTCTGTTCCTCCTTCTTTTTTGCACGATAAGCACGCATGTATTCACGCATTTTAGCATTGTATTCTTCACGGTTATCTTCACGATTCTGTTCCTCCTTATGTTCCAAATAGTATTTACGGAAGTATTCCTTCGTGTGTTCCTTGTTTTCTTCTTTCCACTTCCTTACGTATTCATCACGCTTATTTTTGTATTTGGTTCGCATGTATTCACGCATGTATGCGTTGTATTCTTCACGTATTTCATTCTTGTTCATTTTCTTTACCTCTCTTATTTAGTATGTATTATAACCTTGTTACACTTTACCCTGGAAAGACTGGGGTATTGGTGGAATTGGTGAAAGCTTTATAGAATCAATAAATCCACCAAAAAGGTCTTTTGCAGATTGTTTCTTGAACAATTCTGTTGTGTCCCTAAGGTATTCCAACTGTTGCTTTAGTTCTTGTTCGTGTTTACATTCTTCGTAAAGTTCACTAATTGTTTTCTTTTGTTCCATACTGATTTTCTCCTTGTTTGTAACAGTCACCTTATAGCCACACAAGTCTGACTTGTTTTATACCAGTCACTGCTACGAAGGGGCGTTAGCCCCAAGAAGGCTTACTTGTTTCAGGACTTTCGTTCTGAAACAGGCTTGACTGGTTTGGTAACGAACGTCCGTTACACAAATCAAGCTTTCTAATACAAATCAGACTTGTTACAAATAAGTGACTCTACTTAATACCCTTAAGGACTTAGTTATGTACGGTCACTTTTTTGTAACACATTATTTACATTGTTTTATTTACCATCTTTTTATTCCTCCTGTATTCTTTCATTCTGTTTTTGTTGTAATCTTGTGTATCAGTTTTATTTTCAACTAAGTGTGTCTTCTGCCAGTCAATAACGTCTGTTTCAGTAAAGTCTTCTGGGATAACTGCAACCTTGACTGTTCCAAGAACTGCTTTCATACGTAAGTCTTTTTGTATTTGTTTTTTATTTGTGTTCTTGTTTCTTCTAAGTTTTGTAATAAAGTTATCAACTGTATCAGAACCGTGGTATTGGTTTGCAATGTTTGTGAAAGTATCTTCAATAAAATGTCCGTTTACACAGAACAAGCATTTTTTACCAATACGTGGTAGTGGAAAGCATTCTGCGTTTTCTGGAAGAACACCGTTATACTGGTTATCGTGTTTCATAAGAATAATGTTGTTTTTTGCTTCTACAATCCAGTCATTTGGGCCTTCGTCGCTTCTGGTAAATGATACATAATCTTGTGGGCATACTTCATAAGCGTCAAAAATGTAATGTTCTGTTTCAACAACTACGTCGTGACGAATAAACTTTGATTTGTTATGTGCAAGAATGAAGTGGTCTTTATCTGTGCAAAATACACCCCAGATTGTTTTTTCACCAGAATAGTCAGTTGCTTTGATAAAGTTCTCCCAGTGTTCTTTACCAATAGTAAATGCACCATTGAACTTGTTGACATACGGAAAGAATGTAAGATACTTGATTTCTGCCATAGAACTGTTGAAGTAGCTTTTCAACACAACGTCAGAAAGACCTTTACCAACTGTTCTGTAAAACCCAGTTTTATTGTCTTTGTTTTGTAGAAATAGATAAGGTGTGGGCTTGTTTATAGCCGTTTTTGATGGGCACTTGAAGTAGTTTCTAAGAACTGGTTCAAATGTTTTTGCATAGAATGTTTTTTGACTTGATAATACTGTCATAATACTCGTTACTCCTATCGAAAGCTAAAGCACCGGTGCTAACGATAGCAGTAACTTTCTTATGAATAATTAGTAAGGGCTTAATAAATTGTCCTTACATTTAAATATTAACGTGGGGAAATCAAATTATTTGGATTCGACGCTGTTTTTTTCTAGTTCACTGCGGAGCCAATCATCAAGCCAATTATAATACTCGTCACTGCTGAAACCCCCAAGCTCCAGCTCAAGACTTTGCACCTCCGTTCGTATTTCTTCAATAATGTTGATTGCGTCGCTGACAGTTCTGATACTTCGGTCAGTTGTGTCTCCAAGCTCTGTGACAATGAATTGGCACTGTTCAACTGTTTCTGTAAGTCTTCTATTAGTATCTGTTGCGTCAGACAGTCGTTCTGTAAGTTGGTCAACAATTCTTCCAGATTCGTCAAGTTGTTCTGAATAGTAAAGGTGGGTTCCGACCAACAGGGCTGCCAGAACAACGATAATAACAATAAAAATGCGATAATTTTTCTTTTCATACATACAGTATTAGTTATGTATAACCTTGTGGCTGTTTTACCCTGGAGAAATCTTCCGGCTGACAAAAACTTTTTTACGGGGTAAACGGCTAAAAGGTTATAATACCCAATAGTGTAAGCAATAAAAAACGCTGACAAATCATAAAGTCAGCGTTATACTACTAAATAGGTATAGGAGGAAATAGGTATGTTTTCTTTTTTCAAGGCTAAAAATAAAGAAGTCGTAAATAAAGCACCTGAAAAAAGCCACGACGAAATTGTAGCGGATTTTACACGTAGCCAATACAGAGACTTATACCCAAAGACACGTGAAGAACTTAAGAAGCGTATTCTTAAAGAAGGCTGTGACATGACCCGTGGGGAAATGGTTCTGTATGCACCTTGTAATGACCCCAAGTTTGACAAACTTACCCCTTGTCATGAAGATTGCGTTTGCTTCAAAAGTTACTTCGACTATGTTTGCAAGTGCCTTAATCTTTAAGCTGTTCTTGCATTAGCTTCCACAACTTGGTAACTTCCTTGTTGTCTTTAAAGTCCGTAGCAACAATAAGCTTGTCTATTTCGTCATTGGAAAAACCTTTTTTATACCATCGTTTTATGTCTTCCAGCTTTTCGGCTTTTGACTTGAACGAAGGTGAAACTTCTGAAAGGACTTCACTTAATGAAGGTAAAGTTGTTGCCTCAACGCCACCCCAAGCACTTGCACCTAACCCTGCTCCGATTGGTGCAAATCTTTTATTTATGTCATCGAAAAACTTTTTATCATAATCCGAAGCAACTTGTTTTTTGATAGCATTTGCTTTCATTGACTTATAAGGGCTTTCTAGCTTTGAAGGGAAGTCGTATGGGGCATCTAAAACACCGTCAGCATCAAGAGCCTTAATAAATCCAAGATAATCCTGACTAACGCCACCTTTTTCAAGTTCCCAACCAGTAATTTTAAGTGCATTTTCCTTAGATTTTGGTTCTTTGTAACTTCGTTTCCTAGAAATCAAGGCTTCATACAAATCTGCAACTGTTACTGCATCTTCTTCAACTGAACCATTACTACCACCACGATTTTTTGGGTGGTGACCTTTTGCTATAGCTGAACTGAACGGGTCAGACTTAAGGATTTCACCACCTGCAATGTCATGGTCATTCATCCACTTTTTAAGATTTGGGTAGTTATCAAATCTACCAGAAGAGCTAATAACAGCATCCGGAACCTGAATCTTACCGATGTCATGAACTAAAGCTGCGTCTGCAAGCCGTTTAGCTTCCTTATCTGATAGTCCTAATTGTTCCTTTGCAAGCTTGTATGTAATGTCCTGGACACCTAATGAATGACTGTATGTTGCACCAGGGTCTTTTGCTTCAATAAGTGTAATAAGGCTTGCGTCGTCTGCGTGTTCTTTCAAAAAGCTGTTTATTGCTTTCTTTACTTCTTTTTCGTTAAGTCCCGTATCATCTTGAAGAATCATCTGAATGTCGTCCATAAGTCGTGGACCGATTTCTGCTTCACGTTGTGAATTTTTGACTACAGTCTTTAGCCCCTTCTTTCCATTACCACCTTCAAAAACATCTTTTGCAGCCTTCTCATTCTGCTTCATCATTTTGGTTACTTCTTTGTCGTGTGAAGTGCCTTTTTTGATAAGCGAATACTGGTGTCCTAATGCATCATCAACACCGTTTTTAAGTTGTTCAATTGCTTCCTTTGTCGCAGCCCGTGCGGGTTTTTTTGAAGCAACCTTGGCTCCCAGACTTCCAAAAAATGCACCAAGGATACCGCCTGAGGCAAGGTCAAGGGCAGTATTGTCTATGCTTTCAGAGAGTGATGAGCCAGTATCTGCATTTTCAAGAACTTCGCTTGCAGTCATTCCTTTTTGTTTTTCTTTTCTTTCACGTTTTCTTGACAATGCAGGGTTAGTCCTAAAAGCTGGGCTATGAAACTGAATCTTTTCTTCTTTATCATCAGCCATTATTCCTTTCCCCCTTTGTTGTCAAGTCTTTCCCAGTGTCCGTCATCATAGATAGCCCAGGTTCCGTTGTGGTCTGCGGTGTAAACCAGCGATTCTGATACAATGCTGTAATCAGATTCATTTACCTGAACGAACTGTATGTGGACCGGAAGGTAGTTTATGGTATAGTTAAGGTGTCCGTCCCCATCAGTGTCCCAAAGCTTGTTTCCTATGGTACGGTCAGTAAGCCATACATTTCCGTCCCAGACCTTGATGTAGTTGTACTTGGTACCCATGTAGACCAAGTTAACTTCCGGTGAGGGAACTGGTTCTATGACGTTTACTGTTGGTACTATGTCTGCACTACAATCACCGTAAGAACCAAACCGTGTTTCATCATTAGCGTCGCCAACTGATACACCAGAAATAACGTCACTATCACTTATTACCCAAGTTAAAACATAGGGTTCCCAGTTTTCATCAATTTGAATAGAACAGTTGTATGTAATGCCGTTAATTTCAACAGCCGTAATAACATAATTTGAATCAATTGTAAAATTAATTGTCATACTGTTGTCCCCTACGATTAGTAATCGTAGCCTTTACCAAATACACATACACCAACGTGATGCTTTTCTTCATCAAGAAGCCATACATAACTAGCAACATGACTGTTTGTTTTAGTTATCTGTATGCTGTAATTTTTATTTGCAGTCATGATTGTACTAAAACTAGATGCAGACTTAATAAGGTCAGTGTTAGTAAAACAACCGAAAGCATAACCAGTTATTCCGTTTGGCATTTTTATGATTACGTAATACTGTGGGGTATAACCATCCCCAGTTGCTTCTGATGCAGTATAACCGTCTGCAACGCTAATAACACCACTACCGTCACCTATACGGTAAACTGGAAGTGAACCACCAGCTCCACCTGATGCGGCACTGTCAAGTGCATCCTGAAGTTCCTGGTTCTTGGCCGTAAGCTCATCAATCTGTGCCTGCATTTCTGTAATGGAATTTTCGGCAGCCGCAACCTGTGTTTCAAGGGTGCTGATTTCAACGTGAAGGTTATTGATTTCAATGGTGTCCTGATTGACCTGTCCTTGCAATGTATCACGTTCACTGGTCAAGTCCGTGATTTCACCGTTAAGGGTAGCGATGTCGCTTTCAAGGCTTTCCTTTTCCGCAAGTGCCGTATCAAGGTCTGCCTGTTTGCTTTCAAGGGCGGTTTCAAGGCTTTCCTTTGCCGTGGTAAGGGTATCAATCTGTCCGTTCAAGCCGTCAATGTCGCTTTGAAGGACTGTAATCCTGGTCTGCTTTTCCGCAATGCTTTCGTTAAGCGTTCCAATCTGTGTGGTGCAGTCTGCGATTTCTGCGTTAAGGTCTGCGATTTCCTGTTCGTGCTGACCTGCTTCCTGCTCGTATTCCTCGATAAGTGCCTGGTCAGTTTCGATTACGCCTTCAAGTCGTGTAATCTCAGTCTGTGCAGCCGTGATTTCACCGTTAAGGGTAGCTATTTCATTTGTCTTTGCGGCGACTTGATTCTGCAAGGTTGAAATCTGGTTTTCGTAGCCAGTTATCTGATTGTGAAGCGTGTTGACTTCACCCACAAGTCCGTTGATTTCTGACTGCTTTTCAACAAGCTGACCATTAAGCGAAACAAGTTCCGCATTCTTGGCGGCAATCTGACCGTTAAGGGTCGTAATCTGTGTTTCGTTAGTGGTGATACGGTCTTCAAGCGTAGAAATCTGGGATTCCTTGTCATCGATTTCATTCTGCAATCCTGCGATTTCATAGTTCTTGGCGTTGATTGTGTTGTTCAACTGACCGATTGTGGCATTAGCCTGGTTAAGGCGGTCAACCAAATCTTGTACGGCTTCAGTGCCTGTTCCGACCTGAAGCTTCCAGTCACCGTAGAAAGAAATGTCCGTAATAATGTTGCCGTCTGTTTTGGCATCTTTTATAAAAATGTTTGCTTCCATGTTATGTTTCCTTATAGGTTATTAGTGTTCTTCCTGACCCAAAAGTCTATCGGGTACATCTGCTGTTCAAGGATTGCCCTGAAGTCTGGGTTGATGTTTGACTGTTCAGATAGAAGGTCAACTATGGATGCAAGCTTTCCGGCTTCATCACAATACTGCAACCAGGTGATGGTTCCGGAATAGTAGTCCTTAAGAAGGGCACCACGCCTTATCTTCTCTTCAAGTTTGATTGTTTCAATCAAGAAATCTTTCATACGAACCTCCTCAACGCTTCGATTACTTTCGGATAGACTTCGCTATCATCTGCCGATTCACCAATGAAATAAAGTTGGTTAACATGGCTTGTCTGTGAATGTCCCATGTAGTATTCGATGAAGGCGTTTGGTATGTTGCAGCTTTCCAAAAGGGTTTTGAACATCTTGCGGAAAGAATGGAAAACGATGTGGTTTTCTTCTATAAAAGTAGTATCAAACCCGCACATTGAACCAGCTTCAATGACGCTTTCCTTATAGGAAGTAGATTTGAAGCCTTTTGTAAGATGGGGAATACAGTCCAATGTTTCCTTCAGGACAGGAATAGTCCTTACTGCGTTTTTGGTCTTTGTTCCGTTTATTTTAAGGTAAAGGCAACCGTTTTGGGTAACTGGTTCGACCGTCTTTATTTCACCAAGACGACATCCAGTGGTCATGGCAAAGAAAGCAAGGTAATGAAGCCTGTCCTTGCACTTGGAATAAAAGTTGTAGAAGGAAGTGATAGGGAAGCAGGAACGGTAGGTCATGGTGTGTTCCAGTGGCGTGAAGTTCGGGAAGTCGCCTTGGTAGGCTTTTTTAAGAATGTAGATGTAGTTGTTGATTGATTTGCCAGAAAGCCCCTTCAAAAGCATTTTCTTCTGTATGCCCTCAATGGTGGTCTGCGTCAAAGGTCGTTTCTGGTTCACATAAGCCAGAACCCTTCTTAGGTCACCTTGACGCTTTCTGTCCGTGAAAGGTCTGTAAAGGTTGCAGTCAGAATCGCCTAGGGTGTCAAGGATGTTCCAAGCCTTAGCCCAAGCTTTTCTGATTTCGGTTTCCCCAGTGCTTCTGGTAACACCGTGATTCGGGAAATAAACATAGTAGATTGATTTGTGCTTTATGAACAAGTAGAAAGAACTCAGTTCACGCACCTTGTAGCGGCATCTCTTATCCAACATAACCGCCCTCCTCTTATGTCAAGATTAGGGTGGCAATAATTGCCCTGTCAGTGGATAAAACAAGCAAGCTAAAGGCACATAATGTAAGGATTTAAAATAAAAAAAGCCGGCGGCTACCTACTTTCCCCCGCACCTAATTCTTTTTACCCCAGTACTTTATCCGCCCTATGGCAAGTTTTATGTGGCAGTAATTATTATTGCCCATCCCTATGGTCATGTTATACCGCAGGTGGGCACATTTGTCAAATGGTTCTTGGATAAGCTGGGTCGTGGTTTCTTTTACGCATAACCCTTTGAACATAGCGACCTTTTGAAGAAGCGTTCATAAACGACTTGAACTGTTCTGGGGACATGTTAACGAACCTGTACCACTTGTTTCCGCTTGTATACCTTACATAGCAGACCCTGCTTCTTGGGTCATACTTTACGTCGGCGATGGCGGTTGATGGTATTTCAACTTCCGTGTCGCCCTTGTATTCGTCCATAAAGTTCTTTAGGTCTGCGTTAGGGTATCTGCCTTCATCATCAGTCGGAACAAAGCGTTTTGAGATAACCCTGTTTATGGTAAGGTCTTTGTCCTTACGCAAGCCCCTGTTTATCTTCTTTCTGTTGTAGGAAGCAAGGGGCTTTTTAGAGAGTGTCGCTTTACGGCTTTCGGTTTTTTCTTCCTTGTCCTTTGTTTCTTTTTTCCGTAAAGCCGCCAGTCTGCCTACTGGTTTTGGTGATGCCTTCTGCTTTTCTTCCTTATTTTCAGTTTCTGTCGCAAAAGGGTTATCACCAAACAGTTCGGCAATAATGTTTCCGAAAATGTCATTCATCATAAGCTATTAACCTATAGACTTACCCCAGTTTTGACCAGAACCAGGAGTTCCCATCTGTGGGGCACCACCAGCAAGCCTTGCACCAAGGTTATTTTGTTCCGTAATCTGCTTGTCCCTTGCTACGTTTGTCTTGTCTGAGACGGCTTTTGCCAGTTCATTGGCTTTTCCGTTATTATAGGGATTCACACCGTTGAAAAGCTTTGAGCCATACCCAGGTCCTTTTGGCAAAGCGGATACATCTTTTCCCTTTGGCTTATCACTGCTACCACTTCCACCAAATGCGGATTTCAATGCATCAAAGTTCAATGCACCAGCCTTGATAAGTTCACCAAGGATACCCATAGCACTATTAGCATTCGTATTTGCAGTCTGTGTGGTGAACCAAGCCCTGAATCCATCTGAATCTGGCTTGCCAACTTCTTTTGTGAATGTATCATACGCTTCCCTTAACTGCAGGATAGCTTCAGCCTTGTCCATTCGCTGGAACTTCCTTTTAAGTTCTTCGTTCTTTATCTGAGGGAATAACTGTGCCAGCGTATAAGATGCATCAGAATCACTTGTTATTTCCTTTACATTGTTGTTACTGAATGCTTCAAGTTCATCAGTCTGGAACTTGTTTTCTGCATCCGCTATTTTCTTGTTGTAGTTGTCAAGGGCAGAATAGACCATCTGGGTGTTGCCGGCTGACAGACCAATGATGAACGCAGCCCAAGACTTAATCTGGTCAAAGAGATAGTAGCTTCGCTTTGCCTTTGCGCTTCTAAGGCGTTCTTCCGCAGACTGAAAGTTTTCATCATTAAGAAGTTCCATTTCCGCCATTTTTTCAATGTTGGAACCTATTTCACCGATAACCTTGACTTCTTCTGGGTCAATGACACCATCTTCCCACATCTTGGCTACCGCAGAAAGAATGCCTTCCGCAGTTTCAATCTGTGATTTCAATACAGGGTCGTGTGTCTTTTCATAGTTTGCCTTAAGAAGCTCAAGCTGACCACCAATGTTTTCACGAACTGAACCAGTGAAGCCCTTAAAGTCTTCCGTCAGCTTGTCAAGCTCAACTCTGTTGTCAAGTGCTTTCTGCAATGAGGTACCTTGTTTTGCAAGCTCTGACTGCTGTTTGCTCAGTTCCTTTATCATGCTTTTGTTGGAAAAAGCCGGGTCATTCCACTTTGTTTCATCAGGGTCACCACTTTCAAACAGCTTTATAGTGGCTTCATTCTCGGCAATGCTTTTGTTTACATTGTCAAGCTCTGCCTGAATTTCCTGGGCAGTGCGTGTGTCTTTTCCGACACCTTTCAAGGCACTCTTTAACTGACCACGGCGTTCCTTAAGATTTTCTTGAAACTTAAGGTAATCCTGGTATGTCTTGTTACTGAGCTTTGCTTGTTCCAGTTCACGCTTACGTTTATCAACACCCGCATTAAGGGAATCCATGTTGATGTAGCCATCCGCAGTCTTTCCCTCTGGGTATTCAACGTTCTTTTTATCTGCCAGTTCAAGGGTCTTCTTGTTGGCTTCATCGCTATTTTCTTTTATGTCCTTCTTTGCTTGTTTAACGGTGTTCTTGTAGTTGGAATCAACTTCTGCCCCAGTACTACCATTTCCTGAGCCGTTTCCAGAGCTATTTCCAGAACCATTGTTACCATTGCTACCGTTCTTACCATTACTGCCATTACCACCCTTTCCAGAACCAGCTTTTTCTGGCTCAAGTGGGGCAGCAGGGTTGTGACCCCAGTTAGGCTCATTATCTTTTTTATTGACCTCTGCCAATGCATCGGATGTATTTTTTGTACCCATTATTCTCTTACCTCACCTTTATTAGTCATAACCAGATAGTTCTGACGCATAATGTCTGACACGTTCCCGTAGTCATCATACTTGCCCTTCATAATGTTTGAAATAAGCTTAATCTTGGCTTCATCACTTAGGTTTTCCAGTTTGTCTTCATCCCACAATTCCGCTTCCATGTTCGTCATGGAAAGTAACTGGCTAATCTTTTCCATAGGCCAGTCATTCGGTTCCCAGATAGCTTTTCCGACAAGACCGTTGAGTCCATTCATGATTTTTTCTGGTGTGGACAGTTCCAGATTTTCTTCATTGCGTTTCTTTCCTGCATTTTCAGAAATGGCTTTTCCGGCTTTTTCTGCAATAATGACACCACTTCCAGTTTTTCCAGCAGTCCTTGCCACCGATTCATCAAGGACATCACCCGGTGTCTTCGATGAAGTTTTATAGAATGCCTTTGCCGTAGCCTTTAGGTCTTTCTGAGCCTTTTTTGCGGCTTGATGTTCAAAGTTTGCTTCTGACAAAGGTCCGTTCTTGGGGTTCAGTGCCATGTCCGTCGCTTTCAGAAACTTTCCGAAAATCGTCTTCGGTTTGTTTTCCTTAGCTTCCTTTGCCGCTTCCCTGGTTACTTTCTTCAAGTTTTTACCAGTTTCTTCAACGGCATTCGCCGTTCCTTTTTCAAGACTGCTAAGCTTCTGGTAGAAATCATCAGGTACGTTTTTAGGTGCTTCTGCCTTTTGCAAAACGCCCGTTGCCTTATCAACCGTAGTCCTAGTTATGTTCTGTGGTTTTGTCTTGTTCACGGCACTAATACCCCTTGCAATCCTTCCACCTTTTATGGCACCTTGTACAGCAGCCAAAACTACTGGAAGCGTAACATTGGAATACACCCACGCTTTTGCTTCCTTGTCAAGGTGTTCTATCGGACGTGCATTACCCGTAATAAGGGAATCAAGCCTTGAATCTTTTAGTTCATCATTGGAAGGTCCTGGAAGCCCCTTTCTTAGGTCCTGTTCCAAGTCAAGGTATTCAAGTGCCTTCAAAATCTTGTCTTTTACTTCTGCCATGTTTCAGTTCCCCTATTATCTACTGTGCCACATTTGTGGAAGTATTTGCGTCAGGGGCAGTTTCTGTTTTTATCTCAGGTTTCTTTTCCTCTGGTTTTGTTTCATCGTCTTTCTTGGAAAGGCTCTTTACCATGTCTGCAAGTTGTGACCAATCCATTCCACCACTATTACCAGATGGCATTACTTGTGGTGAAGAAAATGTTGCCGACTGTGCGACTGGTGTAGAACCGACATTGTTCTGGTTTCCACTTTTTTGCAATCCACCTGCGATGCTTCCTATGATTCCTGCTGCTGCTCCCATCTTATTTACCTCCTGGTATTAACCCACGTGTCATGCCACTGACGCCTGTGTGTGCTTTTTCAACCATGTCCTGATTGTTGTAGAATGCGTTGAATGCGTTGACTCTGTTAGCCACATCCTGTCCTGCGGCGTTAGCTTTCGTGCTTGCAATCTGACCTTCCCTGTTAAGGGCATTGGTATAGTTGTTTTGAACCATAGCCTGCTGATTAGCTAAGCCTTGGTTGTATGCGTTTATAGTCTGACCAGAACCCATTGCAGCCGCCGCACCTTTTGACATGCCCATGCTTCTTGCAGTTCCTGCGGCACTGGCACCTGCGGCATTTGCAGATGACATAGCACCTTTCTGTGCCTGGTTCAATCCATTCTGATACCCCTGGTTTCCGACATACTGGTCTGTGTTCTTTCTGTAGTCATCTTGTGAGCTATTTACACGGTCCATGTATTTGTCTGCTGATTCATTCATTTTATCCTTGTAGTCTTCACGCTGTGCACCAGTACTATTACTACCGAATACTGAACTCATAATCTGTTTTCCTCCTTCCTTTATCTTGCATAAACGTTTGCAATCCTTACGTATTCGTTCGTATCTTTAAGGATTGTGTTATAAAATGTATTTAATGCACTGACTGCGGCACTTGAAACGCCACTAGGGTCAGCACCCTGCTTAATCTTGTAATAAACCGCCAGCTTGTAAGCCAGATAGTTGTAGTAAACATTGTTTGGGAACAACAACTGCGTGTTTTCATAGATTGACTTCAATACAAAGTTGTCGAACAAAATACCATAACCGGTTTTTTCGTCTTCCTTCATTACGCCATGCCATTCACTGTATTCTGTGGTTGGTATCAAAAGTTCACCATTAACTATAACGCCGTCTTCTGTTTCCCAGTATACGTCGTCCTTGAAGCAGTAAACTTTATTGCTTACAAGTCCTTCCGCTATGGTTTCTTTTTCACCTGTTTCAAGGTCAAATCTTATAAGGTTTTCATTTTCGACATAATAGAGTCCGAACTTACCGTCGAATGCGTTTATACGCCCTGACGGAAAGTGTGGGTCTGAAGAAACATTTACTGAATGTATCAATTTTCCATTATACTTTCTTAATTCAAGGACACCGTTTTCGTATCTTGTGCGATAACATCTGTTGTTAAACTTGAAAGCAACACCACCACTTATTACGTCTTCTTCTGTAATCATGAATCCGGCTGCTTCTTCTTCTTCGTCAACAAGGGGTTCGTCTTTTCCAGTTAAGATGTCCCTTACATAATAGACTTCATCTTCGGCATACCAAAGAACTTTTCTATCGCATACATCAACAACAGTTCCAGGGGTATCGTCAGTTTCAGGGATACCATCAAGTTTCTGGTCGTCTGAGGCGTATGTAATTGAATCCCTTATTGGAAAGTAATAGACTACAATCTTTCTTCCACAGCCAATCTTGTTGAATACAACGATGTCATCACCTTCCATGTCATAGTATGGACCGTTGTTCGTAAGGGAAGTCTTTGCCTTTCTATTGATTGGTCTTTCGTTCAGACCGTCACTGTAACAGACATAAAAAAGCTGATAGAAGTCACGTGGCAATTCACATCTTTCGCCTTCAAAGCTGAAAGTCTTCAAGAACGACTTGTCACCGTGGTTTATTATCTGCTGATACAAGTCAGACCAAGCGTTGTCCAGAAACATCATGTTTTCTTTCCAAGAAATGAAATCACTGTTCTGCAAGTCCGCAAGCATCTGTGCCTGTTCGATTAAATCTTTTGCGTTATAAGTTGTCATACTTTATTAGTGCGAGGAACAATAAAAAAGCCCCCAAACCTATTCAGGCAAGGGGGACAAGCGAAACGGTTCTGGAGGTTGAAACCGTTATAAGTTACTACTTTTTAATTATGCAATACCAGTTGCACCGTAGAACAAACCTACACCACAAACTGATGGGTTAGTTACTACGAATGAACCGAACATCTGCAATGTTACGTCCATAGCAGGACCGTTGATTGTAGAAGTTCCTGGCTGGATGTTGAGGTAGTCGTCAATGATAAGTCCGTAAGGAGTCTCAGTCTTGCCCTCGCCGTCCATTTCCATTGGGTTCTGTTTACCTGGGTTGTTACCCTCAACACCGTCGTTAACTTTGTCTGTGTTTGTGTATGACCAAAGTGCTACATACTCTGAATCGAGAATGTAGAAGCGTCCTTTTGGACAGTATGGGTCATCAACAATGTTCTCAATGTAGTTTGTTGAGAAACTTGCAGAGAACTTGTCGAAGCCAACATTTGCTTCACGTTTAGCTTTTGTAGAAGTCTGTGTGAAGTATGTGTTGGTTGTGTCAATCTCAGCAGAGAACTCAAGGAAGTCCTCATCGTTCATAATGATAAGGTCTGCCTGTGAACCCTGGCGGCGACATTTCTGTAAGAGTTTCTGAACTGTTACAGATTTCTTTTCGTTGATTGCAGAAGCGTCATAGAATGCACCTGCAAGTCGGTCTGGTGCTACTGAACGGTCTACACCAAAGAATGTTGTGTCGAGGTTAGCACGTCTTGTTGGAAGCCAACCAGCCAAACCTACTGGAAGGATACCTTTGTTTCCGTCTGTTGAACCTTCAAGAACGATGAAGTCTGTTGCAAGTGAATCAGCATTTGTACCTGGGATTACTGTAACACTGTTTCCGTCGATTGAATCAACTGTCAAAGTAACTTTCTTTGTTGAAGAAGCCAAAGCAGCTTTTACTTCAAGCTTAGAACCAATGTCGATTGCCATGATAGCGTGGTCTGGAAGTGTGATTGCAACTTTATTTCCAGATGTGAATGAAGCTGCTGGTGCCATACAGATTTCACCATAACCAGTTCCATAAAGGGCTGCTGCAAGTGTCTTACGGAAGCTTTCTGATGCTGCGAACATCTTTGCACCTGCAATCTTCATGTAAGCACCACGTTTTGTCTGTGAAGCCTGAACCTCTTTGCTGTTCATTGAGTAAACGCTGAACAACTGACCTGGCTCTACTGCGAACTCAACTGCTTTTGAAACAGAAGCTGCATTAGACTGTGCTTTAGTGAAGTCACCACCAACTGCACCACCACGTCCGTACATTGCAGAGAAGTTCTGTGTTTTACCCTCTACACGTTCCTTTTTGATTTTCTTCAAGACTGGTGAGTTACGGAACATCAAGTTCTCTACACCGTCTTTATAAAATACCTTGAGCATTGCCAAGATAGATGTACTAGCACTAATTGCCATGTTTTATTCTCCTTTATTTTATTAGTGTCTTATTTGTAGTTTTTAAGCTCTTCCTCAAAAGCGGCAAGTTCGTCAGGGTCGTCTTCTTTTTCCCCTTCCTCTTCTTCTTCCTCTTCTGGTTCTTCTGTTACTTCAACGGTTGTTACTTCTTCCTCTGGCTTTTCACCATCAGAGGCTTCGCCATCGCTTGAAGCGACTACTTCACCGTCCTCAGTAACGACCTCTACATCGCCACCTTCAGTTTCCTGAACTGCGATTTCTGTGTCTTCTGGAACACCAAGTTTCTGCTTGATTACGGAAAGCTTGTTACCGAGTTCCTCTACCAATGCGTCAACGAAAGCGTCTTCTTCCATCTTGTTCTCGCCTTCATAACCGTCATACTGGTCGAAAGCTGAGCGAACTGCATCGAAGTCACTGCCTTCAAGGATAGACAAGTCATCATTGAAAGGTCGAAGCTTGTCGCCGTATTTATCATTGAAGTCAGCAAAGCGTGCTTCTTTTTCCTGACCTGCGATGTATTCGTTGGCTGGATTAATGATTTCGTCATAGACTGTTGTACGTAACTCATTTATCTGTCTGTCGTTTTCAGCCAGACCATCGTCTACTTTCTGTTCGATAGCAGTAATGTGCTCTGAAAGTTCCTGATAGTATTGCTGAATGACTGACCAGTATTCCATGAATCTCTGTTCGTCCATTAGTTTTTCTCCTATAAAAAGTTCTTTAGCTTATTAGTGTTTTTACTGAACTGGTGCCTGTTGTGCCTGATTGAATGTACGTCCATCCCAGCCAGTTATTCCTTGCTGACCAGTCATCATGTCCATGTCCACTGGTGGCTGCTGTTGTCCTTGTGCCAGTCCTTGACCTACGCCATTGACGAACTGACCTACAAGTTGTTCACCCTGCATTTGTTGCATTTGAGCCTGTTCCTGTGCAGCCTGTTGTTGCATCATGGCTTCTTCTTCTGGTGTCGGTGCGTTCATTTCGGCTTCCATTTCAAGGACTATCTGATAAAGCTGGTCAAGCTTTTCTATGTCCTTTTGGTTCTTCTGGAAGTTGGCGGCACGAAGCGACAACTGTGTGTTAATGATTTCAGTCTTGAGCATAGGGATTGGTATGTAGTCAGGCACGTCAAAGTTGCCTGATTCAATGCAGTCACGGATTACTGAAAGAACCGCATTGATTGCGTTGTTGGAAAGTGAATAGCCGCCTTCAAGGTCTGGCAATTCCATAAATTGTGCAATTCGTTCCTGCGGGATTACACCTACCATAGCCAACTGTTGCAACTGTTGAAGTTTTGTTGACGGGTCTTTTGAAAGTGAATCAGCCGCACTGAACTGAATCTGCATTTTCTTTTCTTCATCAACAATGTCACGCCACTTAACGTCAAGTCTGTTTGGTGTATCTGGTAAAATCGTTTCGTCTTTTGGGAATACCCTTAGACATGTTTTTGCAATTTCAACATAGCACCTTATGACCTGGTTCAACTGTTCTTCAAAGCGTTCTGATTCAACATCTTCTACTGTCTGCAATGCGATACCAGAATTAAGTCCGCTTGGTTTCTTGGACTGTGCCGAAAGCTGGGAAATACCTACCATTTCATAGGCTGTTTCCTTAAGGTTGTTGATAAGCTCAAGGTATTCTGCGTCAATGAAAGGTGGTGTTGCTATCGTTACTGGCGAACCGGTCATGTCAGAAGTAGCCTTGTATGTGATAATGTTTCCGATACGGTTGTTTAACTGTGTTGCTTTGATTGTAGCGTCATCAGGAAGGAAGATTGTGTTCGCTGGTGTTAACTGCGAAGCGTCCTTTACCTTTGACATAAGAATGTTGATTTCTGTCTGGATTCCGTAAAGCATGTCTACGATAGACACTGATGAGCCGCCGTGGATTGGGTTGTTGTACCAAAGGAATACGAAAGGCACACGGTTTCCCTCATACTTTTCAATGTCAACGAAGTCAAGTTCCGTAATGTATACGGCTTTGCACTGGTCTACCGTGTCATAGTAGATTCCATAAGTCACGTATTCCATGTCTGGATTATGATTCAAAACCTTTCTGCGGAATCTTTCTGGAAGCATTGAAACAGGATAGTCTTTCTGGCAGTAATAAGCCCTTGTGATGTTGTTGTAGGTAAGTTCTGCCGGTCTTACGAAAACCTGCCAAGGCAATGCTTTTGTGATGGTCTTTGTTTCACCGTCAACATAAAGGACACCGTGGTCAAAGATACAGGCGTCACGGAAAGCCATAGAAACTTTCTTGTTTACTTCTTCAATGTCAAAATACTGGTCGAAATACTGCTGGGCGTTCTTACAGACGTTGATGTCCTTGAACGTGCCGTTGATACAGTTAAAGAACGGACGGACTTTTGACTGCGCTATCTTGGAAGTCAATGTGTCAATGCAGGACTTTATGACGTTAAGCGACGGTGTTAGTGTCGTGTCCGTTTCAATGGATTCTTCAATGTTATAAAGTCCTACAATAGACGGATTCCTGATGTTCTTTAACGTGCCAGCAGGTGTGTTATTGTAGTAGTTATAGTTTCTGTAATACTTGGACAGTCTTGATTCATTTAAGGTTTTAAGTTCCGATACCCTGTCCCTGATTTTGTTTTCTGTAATCATACAGTATTAGTGTTAGACTACTGATAAGTACATCCTACCTAGCCTGCTATTTTGTAAACAGATACTTCTATAGGGATTACGCTTGCACCACCGCTAAAATAAATCTGTATACTTCCATACCCACCATCATAACCATAGCGCCGTTGATAGCGTAAAGACATTGTTGCTTGATTGGGGGCATGACCAGCCTGATTAAAATAGATAGGTGTTGAATGGGCGTCATTTGTTGCACCTGCAAAGTAATACATAACAAATGAAGCGAACTCATTCCACCATTGTGTATAGTCACTTACACGAATAACAAATAAATAGGAACCACTGTCTATGTCACCTGGGGTTATAATGTCAGTCCACGTTGTAACAGGAACTGACCTCGCCAACGAAGCCATTAGTGGAAATCCATTAGACGTAACAAAGTTACTATCATTTGTAAGTTGACTTGTTTTAGTTGGAATCGTAGGTTTATTACTTAAGTCACTATAAGAACCAGAAGTCGCCACCGTAGCCAAACTTGGTTTATTGCTAAGGTCATTATAGCTTCCAGATGTTGCAACTGTTGCAAGACCACCTATGTCAGAAGCGTCAAGATTTACGACACCTTGCTTTCCGTTGACTGAAATAACAACGCTTGTGGCATTGTTTGACACAACAACCCAGTCTGCCCACGAACCATTATTCAACTTATTCCTTACATAAATTTCATTCTCAACAAGATACGTAAAAGTCTGGACTACCAGTTCATTGCCCTGACTGACGACTTCTATAATGTTGTTATACATAGAATCTACGGGTTTATTGGTGATGTTGTCTTCTCCAAGACTATAATAGATACCGTTTTGTGTCAGGTTATCAAGGTCAACGTTGTCTATCTTGGTCAAGCCTTTAACTGTAGGGTTATTTATTTTCTTATCCAGTTCATTTATCATCTTTTCCAAGGAAAACAAACTAGTGTTTATAGACTGTGGACTGTTATCTGTTACTGTCGTTACCATAATCTGCCTCCTTAGAAATTGAACTTGCTGACCTGTGCGGTAGAATCCGTTGTATTTACACCAAGCGCAAGACTGTAAATGCCAAGATTTGTTTCAAGTTCAAGCTGCATTGACACGCATTCCTGATACTTTGGCTGATACCTAATGTAAAAGATGTTGTTGTCATCATAATCAGACGGATTTACCTTGAAAGTCTTTTCTTCTGTATGTCTTGTAACGTCCGTAATAGTGTTTACCTTGACTTTTACATAGCCTTCGGTTCTGTCCTTGTCAAAAAGCCTTATGTACCAGCAGTCCATGACGGCTTTCATTTCGCCGCCCAATCCGTAGTAGGCAGTTTTAAGCTTAACTGGTATCATTTCGCCTTCTTCATTTTCATTAAGGTAAAGGCTTATAGCATGACACTCATTGTTCGTTTCACCTTCCGTTACAACAAGGGCAGTTTTTGGCTGGAACGCTACCTGCTTTGATTCAAAGTCCAGCTTATACATGTCAGAATCAGAAAGAATGTAAACACCACTGTCCGTGCAAATCCAAAGGGAAAGTGAAGATGGATTCTGACCTACAAAGTTGATTTTATCTATGTCAGACGCTTCAAACATCCTGCTTAGGGTACGGTCACCAGTGAAAGCGTAGAAAGTCTTGTTAAACTCAGACCAGAAAACCGCCTGGGTTGGCAATGTTCCAAGGAACGTCAGGTTCTTTTTGTATGCTACGGCATTTACACTGGAAATCACACCACTACTAAAGTTTATTGCGTAGATGTTTTCGTCATCAACTGCGTATTGTTGACCTTGAAGGCTGAATACGTCCGTTACATTTTCCATTGAAGACAAAAGCATGTAACTATAAGTCTTCTGGTTGTTGTTCCAATACATTAACGGATAAACGGTATTTCCTTCTTTTACAAGGTCGTTGTTTGAATAGCCACCAATGACTTCAGCGTTCTGTGAAATAGGCAATACCACGTTACCATTTGGGTCGATTGGGTAAAGCGTGTCTACGTATTCTGGGTCGGTTCCTTTATACTGGGCGGACTGTGTGGTATCGCCGACTGTGAAGTAAGTCTGAACATTATTAAAGGTCCCGTTAAGGCTGTACGTTTGACCACTTACACCGTCATCAGTAAATACCTTGCCAATGTATGGATTTGGTAAATAGCCTATCAGTTCCGCATTACTTATCATGTAACCAGCATTTACACCAGCTCCATAAACAACGCCAGTAGTTTTAGGAACTTTTGCCGGAACTGTCTGAGTCTCCCAATGTCCTGGGGCAGGGGTATCAACCCAAACTTGAACCTCCATTGTTCTTCCATTTGGGTCGTCCTCCAAAACAACATTTTTTGATAATACAGGCGATGTTTGAATGTATGACAAATCAATACTTTTCCAACCGTCATTAGGGCGTTCAATGTTAAAGTATCTACTCAAGTCAAAAATCATGTCGGATGAGTATAAAAAAACATACTTGTTATCAAGAATCATGTCTTTCAAGAATGGGGTAATAGGTGTTCTGGTAGGGTCTACACCAGAACCGACTGTCAATCTACTGAAACAATACCAGTTTTGACCACTTTTATAAGAAATAGAAGCTACACCGTCTTGATTATAAGGGGTAACTATGTTGCTAGAATACGAAAGACACGGTGCAACAGGTCTACCGCCGACACTTATGTTTATTACGTTACCATTCAAGTAATAAACGTATGTTTCCGCCGCGGTTCCCATTGGGCACTTAATGTCGTCTACGGAAGAAACAGGTAGAAAATCATTAAGAAAACTATTATAGTGATAGCTTGATTTTATGTTTTCCTCGTAGTCGTAAACGTCCCTAGGACCACCAACGTATCTAGCATAAAATCTTGCAGCCTCAACGTATCGGATGTTATTAGTTTTACTAGCGATAGTCTCAGTGCTTCCGTCAGACCAAAAAAGTTCATAGAAAGCTGCCCCAGTCCACGTTTCAGTTTTATCTGTAATTGTATTGGTCAGAGTTGAGATTTCTATAAACTTACAGTGGTCATTTATGTTAAACAAGTCATCACTATAAAACCTTGTATAATCTGGATGTCTCCAGCATACCATTACTTTTCCAGAATCGTCATTGCGAAAGGAAATAACAGGAACCTTAGTTTTACTAGTTACGTATGTGTCTTCACCACCCCAAGTGTCCGATAAAGTAAGACTATGGACATTCTTGTCAAGGTCTATAACATGAAACCTCGTATCAATGTATAAATGAGAAGGACTTTGGTTTGGGTTTGTTGTGCCTGTCCAAGACATCGCCAAAACCGTTCTATCTAAAAAATAAGCCTGACAATCCACAAGATTATAATTATAAAGACCTGGGTCTGGGTATAATGTTTGCTTAAGTACATTATCAATGTATAGATTTCCATTTTTACCAACTGACAATACACTTCCGTCAGGACACTTTGCCGCCATAATCATGTCGTCAACATTATTAACATTCAGTTTTTCAGTCTTTGTTACATAATTGCCGGCAACTGTTCCGACCCTTACATGGTGGTTATAGAGGTGGATTTCGTTATTTTCACAAACCAGCGTAAAAGCTTCGCCCTTGCTGTTAAAGAATGTATACGAGTTGTCCTTGTCAAAAAGTTCTGTGGTCTTGTCATAGATAGGGCTTAAAGTTCCACCATAGAAAGTCGTGTTCTTTTCGTTGTAGCCCTTGAACGGTTTTACTTCCGTCTTCAAGGCGTTCATGCAAAGTTCGGCTTCCAAAGGAATGTTCTGAATCGTGTTCTTGCTGTTTGCCATAAATTAGTTTTCCTTTTCTATCTTTTTCTGATAAACGTTTGAAGGGATGTAGGCTAACGGAATAGTCGCCAACAAGATAGCCAACTGTAAGAAATCAACCTTGTCAGCTATAACAATGTAGGTGATAAGCCCCAGTGCCCATGCGACTATAATGTTCTTAACAGAAGTTACCTTAGACTTTATCTTCTTATTCATTATTTCAGTCCAATCTTTAACGCAAAGTATCCGATGCCAGCCGCAATGACCCACTTGAACACCATGTCAGTTATGGTCTGCCACTTCTTAGCCTTGTCCTGAACTGGTTCAATTTCAAGGCTGCGAATACGCTTGTCATGTGAATTAAAAGCTTGCAGACATTCCACAAGCTTTTCCTTAATGTCCTTTATTTCTTTTTCCTGCAATTTATTTTCAAGGACTACCGTTTTAAGTTCCGTTAAGGTTGATTCAATGTTGGTCAAACGGTAGTTTATTGTTCCGATGTTTTCTTTTTCTGTACTTTCCATAAATTATTAGTGAAAGATGGAACAGTCCTTGTCGATTACACCAGTCTTGATGTCGTTGTCGATGATTTCCTTGGAAAGTTTGCCACGGATTGTCTTGATTTCTTCTATTGAA
>WARQ01000938.1_pt1 | contig 34581 bp, 85 predicted proteins | sample 4769161 | NCBI WGS metagenome assembly WARQ01 (sample SAMN08893024, study PRJNA449175) | gut metagenome | isolation source: rumen sample fed with dry roughage | host: buffalo | place: India: Nagpur | collected 2016 | reverse complement strand
TCAACAAGCTCATTACCATAAGTATCAACCAATTCATCCCATAAGTCATCACCTTCTGGGGTATTCCGTAATTCTTCCCATCTGTCGTACTTAGCTTTGATGGTATCAACCACGTCATTGGATTCTTTAAGCTGACGTACGCTGTAACCAACGTTTTCCAGCATGTACAGGGCATCTTTAAGTTCTTTCTTCATAAGTTATTCTCCGTTTTAATTATTTATAGCTTAACCGCGCCTTCTGAGCCAGACTGTATCTGTGTCCTCACCAATCCTGATTCTTAAATGACCACACACAGCCTCTGTCTCATAGTCTATGCCGTTTTCGATACAGTCCAGGAGCGTATCCCAGGAGATGTACTTGGTGACTCTTGTACCCGGCTTTTGCTGTATTTCTGGCTTTACCTTGTATATTCCAACGATATTCATCCCCTGCAACTCCTGGATCTGGCCAGGTGTAAGGTCTTTCAACGGAACGAGATCCCCAGAGACAAGCTTGACCAGGTACGCATTGACCAGGGTTTTGGTGGTCTTCATGGCGTAGTAATGGTTGTACTTCTTGGATTCTTCTTCCGTCGCGAACTGTTCTATGTTGCCCAGGTCATGGCCGTACAGGGATTGGGCGTATTTCGCTGTCTGAGTCCATAAGGATCCATGGCCTTTCCTGTAACGGCGAACGTCAGGCTGTACCAGATTGACGTACAGGTGAATCATCTCATGGAGAATGGTGTTGACCAGGATCTTCTTATTGTTCAGGAGCAATGGATTGATCCAGATATAGTTATGCCCCATAAGCGTAATGGAGAGACCAAATGGATCCTCCTCCCTGTCATCACCTAAGGACTGGAATACCTTTCTGGACTCACCTTTCTTGTTACAGAAAATGGTACACTTACCAAGCTTTGTATCCAATTCCTTCTGGAAAAAGTCCTTGTTAAAATAGTCATAGACATACTGGCAATATTCTTGGTTATACATGGGATTGCCTCCTATCTATTCATGAATGCCTTTATGTCTGCTCTGACGGAATCATAGTACTTCTCCCATATCTCTATGATTGTACCTACGGTGTCATCATCCGTCTTATCCATTTTAATCTTCTTATTATGCTTTGGTGAGGCATTGAAGACATAATCATCTCCCAGAATAGCTTTGGCCTCATAGATTGGTGATTTACTGGAACGTGCTGTCCAGTCAGAGAAGATGTACTCTGCCCAACCTAACAGGGTTTGGTTACCACATTCCGTATTAGGCGTGTCCATACCTGTGTTGAAATTCAACAGCTTGAGGTTCTTATTTCCCTGCTTAAACTGACCTGCGATTACTATGTCGGCCGGACAATTTGCCCACATGCCGCCGTCACAGTATGATTCCTTATCCCTTTTAAGTACATCAAAGTATGTTGGCGCTGCTGTACTGGACAGAACGGCAAACCATTTATCGGTGGTTTTATCACCTAAGTCCCATACCTTCTCCACAGAATCACCATTCATGAATGTTGAGGTGATGTATACTGGCTTTTTCCAGTCGGAGACTTTACCCTTAAGTCTCTCCTTTAAAAGCTTGGTGAGGTTAGTATTGTCGTATGTTGGGCATGTCGGCTTTAAACGCTTATACCAGGAATACTTGGTGAAGATCTTCTTCAAGTTATTCCGGTAAAGGTCAAATACTTCGTGAGCGCTCATTCCCTCTGCCAGACATGCAGCGATAATAGCTCCAGTAGACGTACCAGTGAATGCGGAAGTTAAATCTGATATTTTCTTCCCTAAATCCTGCTCCATCCTACACATAAATGCTAAAGGACCAATTCCTAAAGCACCACCACCTTCTATACTAAGACATAGTTGTTTCTTACCCATAAATGACCTTTAAATACCTTTTTAATATTTATAGGTCAAATATATAGGGCAATTAGAACATGGTCTTATAATGCGAATGTGGTTCCGACCACGTTATTAGTCGCTGACGAGCTTGAGGTTGTTCAATTCCAACCAATCATTGAAGATGATGCCGTGGACATAATAATGCCAGGAACCGATGTGGGCCATATCGTTAAGGACGTAGCCTACCATCGTTCCCTTAAGGTCGCAAATCTTGGCTTTAGGCTTCGTTCCACTGGCAACGAGCTTGTCATATTCAGCCTTGATCTCGTCAACAGGCGGTTCATACGGAGTTGCACAGTGGGCAAGGGATTTCTTTTCTTCTTGAGTCATGTTAACCTCTTTTATTATTCGTTATGTTTATAATATAGATAATTCTGGATATTTTGTAAATAAGAAACACCTGGGATATTTCACCCAGGTGCCTCTATCTTTCAGGAGGTTATGGAAAACCTTTCGTTAAACCAGACACATAAAGAAGCTAATTATTACGACTCCGACGAATACGTAGCTAAACATTCCAATGATGCACACGATAGAGCCCCACAAATCCTTCATAGGATAGGTCTTGTCGAGCAGCCATTCCATGAGCTTCACGCCACCCCAGAGAAGCAGAATGAATCCAACAATTATAACCACCATATCCAGACCAGTAAGGTCGGTCACCGTATTCGTTGTGTTGTGGTGGTTCATCATATGAAGCAGATTCATTTGGTTAACCATGTTTGTGGTGTGCATTTGATTCATAATGACAAAATGTGTTGTATTCATATTCATAACCTCTTCGTTATGTCTATAATATAGCTAAATTCTGGATTTTTGTAAATGTTTAATCCTCGGTTAATTTTCTTCCGCATTCAATGCAGAATTTAGCTCTTGTACCAATGTCAGTAGGCAGTCCTGTTTTGTTATTGATAGAACGGAAGACTAACTTACCCTTTTCAATCTTGATGTAGGAATATTCATGTTTATTTTTTGTAATTTCTCCGAGTTCAATAAGAGCTAAAGTTGCTGGTCCTTCGCAATATACACACATATAACCTCTTCTTATTTTGTAAAATAAACAAGGAACGGAAATGCAATCAAACCAATAATAATAAGTGCGGTTGCAATGGTTTCATAATTCAGTTCAAAACCAATAGGATTCGTTCCACCACAATGATGATATGCCATGTTAACCTCTTTTGTTATTCGTTATGTATATAATATAGCTAAATTCTGGACTTTTGTAAACACGACTCATTAGAAAATATGAATCAGCTAATGTTCAACGACTTTAAAACGATTACCGCCCCAGTCCTTGTTAAGCTTTTCCGTCACTTTGTTGGCACGTTCAATCGTTCTAAACTTATGTGCGTTTTGTTCAGACACGGTGGACACGGAATCTTTACCCCAAGAATCCACGTAGAACATTCCTTGGCTTGATGCACAATTATCTTGAATCACAAAACTCATGATTAACCTCTCCGTTAGTTTTTGAATTGTCTCAGAAGTTCATTATATTTTTCCGGATATGTCATGCTTATCCAGATGAGGAACAAAACAACTTCAGTTGTGGATAATTTATCTATTTTATATTGTTTCTTGTAGATTTCAAGAAATTCATTATATTCCTTAGAATGTGTTTCTTGTAACCAGCAGAAGAATGAAATATAGTCGGAATTATCCACATTAACCTCTCTTGTATGATTTAAATATAGTTAAATTCTGGATTTTTGTAAATAAGAAATGACCGAGAACTTAATCTCGGCCATCTCTGAGGAGGTTAACAACAAACCTTTATTTTGTTCCGTTATAGAGCGGATTTAGCTGGGTGACACGGCGGTAGTTCGTGACATTGTGATATACCGGACCATCATCACAGATGAGCATCGGGAACTTTCCATATCCCAGTTCTTCAATAGCGATTCGACCAATGCATTCAAATCCGTTCGGAAGAATGTAGGTCATACGAGATTCATCACCGGTTTTCAAATCATACGTTTCAGGCATGCAACCAGTCATGCAAAGAGCAACGATAGCGACGAAGATGAAGGAAAGGACTTTTTTCATGTTTAACCTCTTGTTGTTGATTTAAATATAGTTAAATTCTGGGTTTTTGTCAATCTTACACAAAGATAAAATATGAAGCAATAAACCCGTCAAATACCAATCCACCAGCATAAACAACGAACAAAGAGATATGATGCTGGAAGTTTTCCTTATCAATAGGATAACCCGTTTTCTTATACCAGCAGATAGATGCCAAAGCGCAGATGAAATGGTTAAAGGCACGCTTGAGACCAATGACGGCATGAATCATGATAACGATGAAACCAAGTGCTTTGAAGAAATAAATCATATTAACCTCTCTTGTATGCTTTAAATATAGTTAAATTCTGAATATTTGTAAATAAGAAACGCCTGGGATATTTCACCCAGACGTCTCACGGAGGTTAACGAACAATCTTTTAGACCATAGGTATCACTTCCACGACATGGAAGCAACCCTGAGCTGCGATCACGACACCGACAACGATTGCCGCGAAACCAGACCCAACGGCATAGCCGCCCATGATTTGGCAAAGTCCGAAGCAAACGCAAATGATGGCGAAAATAGCAGCGATGATGGTCATTTTAAATTCCTTTTTGTTTTTGTTTGATTTAAAGATAATATTCTTTTTTGTTTTTGGATATGTTAATTAATCATTTTCACGATAAACACACATCCACCGATGATTGCAATCGCCAACGTAATAATCAATTCCCAGTTGGTACGGAATGGATATTCAGATTCAATCTTCTGCTTCATTGGAATTCTCCTTTAGCAAATGCTATACTTTTCACAAATCAAGCTGCCACAGAGATCAGTAGCAACACCTTCGTTATATTGTTCTCTTACCGTTTCTTCTGCCATGTCCATGACATCATTACAATCGTCTTCATTGGACATAACATTTTCCATCAACCATTCTTTAACGGCTTCTTTGTAGTCTTCAAATTTAATTGTCGGCATATTAACCTCTCGTTTATGTTTATAATATAGAAAATTCTAAATATTTTGTAAATAAGAAATGACCAGGATATTTCACCCGGTCATCCCTTTTTTCGGAGGTTAACAAGAATCTTAGAAGTCCCAGCCCCAACGGTTACGTTCGAAACCCATAACCCTGTCATACCACCCGTAGTTGTAACGGGGCTTCGGAGTCGGAGCGACATCATAGAATGCAAGTCCGTTGTAGTTGAAGCGGATAATCGGGTCATTCATGTCAGCACAGGCCTTGAGGGTATTAATCCACTTGTCTTGCGGAACATTCATCCTGATGAGGTAGTTCGTGAACAAGCAGAACATCGTTTCATCGTAGGTGATTTGTTCAGCGGTCGTGTTGAAGATACCATTGATTCGGGCTTCCATCATGTTGCTGATGAACATCGAGCTCCAGAAACCACGAACACCATACGTTTCCGCGAATTCTTTTGCATGGCACCAGATGCCGACCACACGGCGTGCACGAATCAAATCCTTGTTATGACGACCGACCAGGTAACGCTGGAAGTCAACCATGTTCGGGTTAATCAAACCATCAGGAGTTCCGTGACCACACATAACCAGTGTGTCGGTTTCTTCTTCGATTGCCTTGTTAACCAGACGGTCGGCATTCATCGTGAACTTACCGATTTCAACGACTTTGACATCAGGCATGCCATTCCAGAGATTGCGAAGGACTGCAGTATCAACGTCGCCCATGTTAGAGAAAATGATTGTTGTAGACATGTTAACCTCTTTTGTTATTCGTTATGTGTATAATATAGTTAATTTTATCCTCTTTGTAAATAGGAAATGACCAGATTATTTAATCCGGTCATCCCTTGGAGGTTAACGAAATTCCTTATTAGAACCAAAAATCCTCTTCTTCATTGTCATCTTCATCATAGAAGTCATCGTCTTCGTAATAATATTCCGCACCGAAATCATTAAAGATCTCAGACAGATATTCTTCAAACTGACGAAGATAATTATTTAAGGCACAAACGCCGTCATTCAACCATTTAAACATATTACTCGCACATCTCGTCCATCAGTTCTTGGACTTTACGGTTAATCTTGTGACAGAGAATCTTGAAGAAATTGAACATGATTAGTCCTCCTGAGAATCCTGGTCACCCATGGCATCGAACAGTTCTGCTTCAAGACGTGCGGTGAATTCTTCATATTCTTTATCGGTCATGTTTAAGTCTCCTTTGTTGATATATCAAATATAATTAAATCTGATATAATTGTAAATGTTAGGGTTGAAGAAAAAGAAATTCAGATTACTTCTTAACCCCATACATATGGTCAACAAACCGATTCCAATCGCGTTCCATCTTCTTGGGGTTATCGAAATTCTCCCAATCACCTTCGTTGAGATAGTCCGCAATGATGTGCAGGGTTTCCATGTCTCGTTCGTCAAGTTCAACAACAATCTTCTTCTTTGCCATAATAACCTCTTTGTTATATTCATAATATAGAAAAATTTAGAACTTATAAAACATAAATTCTAACTTTTCTTTATATCAGTCATCATCAGAAAGCGCAATCTCTGTCATCAAGTTATTGACAACGATTTCGGCATCACTGGATGTTTTAAGGATGTATGTCTGGTCATTATACTTAATAGTTGTCCTACCATCAACAGGTAAAAACAACGGAAGATAACCCTCTTCTGTTGCTGGATCTGTACCAATTAACACATTATCACAGGTATTTTTCCTAGTGGTGTACGGTTTATCCCATTCCAGATGCGATGCGAAGTACACATTGACTGTTGCCGCGGAATCCAACGTACCATCATTACAGTACCGCCAGAAGGAAATCTCTATATGCTTCTTCATTGTACCATCTCAAGGAATTCTTCTGGTGAAATAAGGGTAATCCCAAGTTCCCTGGCCTTCTTAGCTTTGCTGGATGTGGAATTCTTATCCTGCATAACCAGGTAAGTCAGGGTCTTTGTAACGGAATCAAGATTAGTACCACCATTAGCTGTAACCATGTCCTGAAGATCCTTACGCTTGTATTCCATAGCTCCTGTGAAACAGAAACTCTTACCAGAAAGCTTACCAGCTGCTGTCTTAGGCTTAATCAATCTGATATGCTTAATTGTTTCCAGCATGTCAGCTTTATTGACTTCTAACCCGTTACTAAGCTTCTGGCTTAATATAAATCCGATGCCGTCACAGGTGAATCGCCCAGGATTAACATCACCGAAGAAATCCTCCAGCTTCTTAATCTTAAAGGAATCAATGACCTTCTGTACCTGCTTCTCGCCAATCCCAGGAATATTATATCCTGCAACCAGCTGTGCCAGGGTCATGTCGCGGTGTGCACCAAACTCCTTTCTGATGTTGGCCCAGTTCTTACCCAGCAACGGAATCATGTACGCATCAATGGCCGTATCCTCAAGCTCCTGATAAGCTTTGCCGATGGTAGAAAAGAATCCCTGTTCCTGAATCTTCTCAATCGTGGTCAGACCCATTTCTTTAATGCTCATGACGGAACACCACTTGGCAATCGTACCTGATGCTCTGCTAGGACAGAACTCGTTGGTACAGCTGAGGTGTACATGGTTTTCCGATAAGGTCAAGGTACTCCCGCATACAGGACATACTGTAGGGAGATTCCAATCATGATTCTTTGCCAGGGTTTGTAACGTACTCATCCCATAAATCCTTTAATGAATGACTCTCCTACGGCCAGAAACGGCGCTGCTGCACACACAAGTGCAACCCCGATAATAGCGAATGTAACTGGTATCATGAGAATCTTTGCCATAATTAATTTCCTTTTTGTTGAACACCGGGTAATATATTAATTTTTATTCCTGCTGGTAATACACCGTACCATGGTTTCTAATATTCATATCCCGTCACGAACTTTCCAGTAGTCACGTCAGCAATAATCTTAGGGATAATCATGTTAGCTTTGATGACCGTAACCTTATGACCAATCTCCAGGCCGAGGTACTCCATCATGGCGATGTTTGCCAAGCTGGCACGCTGTACAGTGGATCCTTCAATCTCAACTGGATCGAAGACAGCAATCGGCGTAACAGTACCGTTCTTCACGTTCCATTCGATGTTACGCAGAACCGTACGCTTCGGAGTGAACTTCGGCTTCAGCGCAATCATGGTCTTAGGACGCACTTCCGTCTGGATGTCATGCATGTCAATGTCATTCTTCTTGAACACGATGCCATCGATGTCATAAGCTCTGTTATTGATCGCTTCTTCCGTAAAGGCGTGCTTGATAAGCTTGAGCGCTTCTGCACCATTAAAGCCGCGGGATGTGTCCACCAGCTGCCAGTCAGCGACAATGAATCCCTGGCGCTGTAACCACGACTGTAGGTTCTCCTGCGTACGGAATGATTTGGTCTTGTCCAGGTACTGTGCGTCGTACACCCTGATGGTCAGCTTTTCGCAATCGGCGCCATCAAGATGCTTCATGATCCCAGCTGCTGCGTTACGGCAATTCTTCATGTCAGGGAAGTACTTGGCTTTTGTTTCCTTATCCAGGAGTACCTCACCACGTACTGTACCAGTATAGCTTTCCGTAAGGTTACGTACCAGACCCTGCATCTTAAGAACGTTTTGGGTAATGTCATCACCAGACTTACCATCACCGCGAGTGACACCAGCTACAAACTTACCATCAGTATAGTTCAGCGCGATAGAGCAGCCGTCGCACTTGTTCTGCGCCAGGTACTTTCCCTTTCCGTTGCGGGCGAAGTACTTGTTCATGTCTTCAGCAGTATTAGCTTTTGCTTGGGAACCCATGATGATCGTATGCTTGACATTCCGGAATCCGTTGGTATGGTCAGCGCCAACCTCACGCAACAGGATTGAATCAGGGAATCGTTCTTCAAGCTCATCCCAGAGCCTGTCGAACTCAAGGTCAGACATAATGGGTTCGCCCTTATAATACGCATCCTGGGCTTGTTTAAGGGCTTTTTCTAGTTCTGTCTGGTTCATATATACCTTTTGATAAAAATAGGTTTAAAACGCGTTTATGGACAAATATAGCAAATATATTTGTATTTGTAAACTGTATCTTCTAGGGATAGCTACTAAAGGTTCTCCTCGACGATTTTTTCTGTAAGTTCTTCCAATTTATCCAGGCTTTTCTCCTGGTTAACCCTTTCGTCGGTGACTACATCAGTATCAAATCTATCGAGATGGAGCATCATCCTGGCCAGTTCAGCAGCAGGGAATACCTCCATCATACTCTTTGGTTTTTCATTTTCATTTGACATATTGGTTATTTATAACGGAATCTGGCAGGAACAACATGTACTGGGTCCGTTCCTCAGTCAGTTGGTGCTTATCCTGGTCCTGTATCAGAGTGCAGAATATAACGAAAGTCAATGCACTCCAAAAGACTAACATTGGAAGAATGACATTGAAGTAAATCCGGTCATTCTTGTTTTCTTCAGGTTCTGGTGTGTAATGCTCAATTATGTTCATGTTTATAATATAGGAAAAATAACCGGATTTGTAAACCCGGTTTTTAAGTTAAAAATATTTCAGATTCTGGTTATTCCTCCAAAGAATTAAGTTTCTTCTGGATTCCCTCGTAACATTCCTCATCCTCGTCAGTAAATTCCAGCTGTTCAAAGTCACCGTCGTTGATGTAATCGTTCAAGAACATGGAAAGCATCTTGTATTCTTCTTCATTCAACTTAAGGACGTATTCCTTTTCCATTTTGTTCTCCTTATTTAGGCCACTTGTTATAAATCAGCTTGTTTGCCAATTTACCTTGGATCTTGTTATAGATTCTCCAGTAAACAGTATTGTCAGGGTCATCCTGTTCACTAACACCGTTCTTTTCAAGAATAGCAGTGGTAATGTCATCCAAAACCGCATTGACCGCATTATCAATCTTGATTTGCTGGAGGCTGGTCAATTCAATTTCTTCATTGCCTGTCATCTTAGCCATTTTCTTCCTCCTCAAAGTCGCTGTCATCGACCCATTCCGTAGTGTTGCACATGTCTTCCACATCAGCTTCACTCATCTCAGAAAGGCATTCACGTGCAACCTGTTCCCAAGTCACGTAACCCTGTTCAATCTTTTCCAAGAGCTTGTTGGTGTATTTTCTTACGTCAGCCATGTTAACCTCGTTTGTTATTCGTTATGTTCATAATATAGAAAAAACCAGAGTTAATGTAAACCCTGGTTCTAATTCTTTTTGATTCAGACTATTGCTGAGGCTGTCCAGCTTGGAGGGCAAGAGCGAGCAGCAATGCTTGAACCTGTGCCTTGAGTTGCGGGTTAGAATCCAGCTGACGGCGGAGTTCGTTCACCAGGTTCTGATCAACAGCAACAGCAGGAGCAGCAGTTGCGGGCTGTGCATAACCAGCAGCGGCATAGCGTTCCACGAACACATGGATCTTGTCGTAGATCTGTGCACGGATTTCCATCATCTTACGCTTGTAATAAGCGATGCGACCCATTGCCATGTCATATTCAGCATGCACACGCGGAACATCAATGTTCTTCGCAAGCTTCGGAACAACAGCCTTGTAGCCACGCCACATGGTGCGGTAGGCACGGTAAATCTTGCTGAGTTCGGTGATACCAGTCTGATCGGCACCGACAAGCATATTGAGTTTGATGTTCTGGGACATATTAACCTCTCTTGTTATGCTTATAATATAGTAAATTCTAACACTTTTGTAAATAGGAAATGTTAGAGTTTAAACCATCAGTCTCCATCAATAAGGTCGAATAGCCTTTCCTTAAGAATCGCATTCTCCATCTCAAGCTGTTCGAGTCTTGCTTTGAGTTCTGCGGTCTCAGAATCGTTTACCGGAACAACCTCATAGGTAGTGCAGTTGGATCTGTTTTCCAGCTCACGTCGCAATGCCGCGTTCTGCCGGCGGAGATACATGTTGTCTTCACTGGTCTGACGCTTATACCTGGCCAGTTCTTCCTGACACGATTTGTTCTCAAAATAGTAATACTTCGCACGATGCGAGTTCCAGTATTCAGCGTGGACAGAGGTTGTGGTCGCAAGGATAAGGGCAATGGGGAGAAGAATCTTTTTCATCATGACTATAATATAGAAAAAACCAGACTTATTGTAAGCCTGGTCAAGAGGTTATTCATTTTACTGACACTCTGGTTTCCGTACCACTTCCTTACCAACTACTGATACTACCAGCTTGGAGAAGTCACCGTTGAATAGTAGCGAACCTGGTTTCCATTGGTCTGATAGCTTGTTTCCTGATCGTTGGTTCTCCCAGAAGCTTTTTTCCACCGGAATGGACATTTCAATCGCATTCATTGCGTTTTTGGCGTGCTCCCAAATGTCCAACGTGAACGTAGACTGTTTGATCTTCAGCCGCAGGATGTAGTAGTTGGGGTCAGAACAATCCGTTGCCGATGCGAATCCAATGGCAAGCAGCAGGATGAGAATCAATTTCTTCATGGTTTATTCTCCTTGATAAAGAGGGTTGAGGTTAATAACTTCCTGGTAGTTGGTGATGTTATGGAAAACACGTCCGTCATCGCACACCAGCATCTTCGGGAAGGCACGGATGAGTCTTTCACGTTCCACATGTCCAACACACTTCACCACGTTGGGAACGATGTATGTCTTAGGCATGTGTTTCGTGGAATCGTTATTACAGCTGGTCATCGCAATTCCACTCAGAACGAGAGCCATACCGAGAATGATAATCTTTTTCATCTTTAATCTCCTGTTGATGTGTTAAATATAGCTTAATTCAATTAGATTCTAAATAGAAAATGTTAGAATTAACCTTTACCGATATCTTCTGGAGTAGCTGATGATTACGCACTTTTGTAGTTTGGCAAAGAACTGGTCCAGCGCAGTACGTACCTGTTCCGCCGTTATATCCTTAAAATACTTCATGGATATGTCAGATCCAATCGGGCCATGTTCACGATCCCAGATACGGTTAGTCCTTCCGAGATATGGATCCAGGCAGAGGTACCCCGTTCCATTACCACCAGCAGGAAGAACGTATCGCGTACCCTTGAATTCAAACAATTCGTCGGGATATGTTTCGCGGGGAAGGTAATAATAATCCTTGCCGCAAGTAGCATGCGGTCCACGCTTGAATCCGTAGCTACGTACCAGCTGATCGTATTCTTCTGCTGTCATTAGTTGAGCTCCTTGATTTCCTTGTTCCCTTCATAGCCATAGATGAAAACACCATCAGGACCATGAATTTCATGTTGAACCATGTGAACNNGCATGGAATTGGTGCCAGTAGGGTTTGGTATATGTACCAGCCACAAACCCTGCAAACTGTTCCCTGGTCAATCCTTTCCACCATTCATGGGTTTCAGCATCAAAGAGGTTGAAGACTTCATAAGAATTGTAAGTAGGTTTTTTTGCCATGTTAATCTCCTGTTGATTATAATATAGAAAAAATACGGTCCATTGGAACCGTATCTTCTGTATTTTCCTTTTTGTAGTTATCCGAATTTGTAAGTTACTTCTCTAGTGACCTTCATAACAGTCAGTGTCTGTCCGGGGAAATTCTTTTCGAGATATGCTTTCCGTTCATTCGCGGACTCTTCGTCATCCCACTTCATTGCCCATTCAGGACTAGTGCAGTAGATGATATGTTTCCTGTCAGCGAAGGTCCAGAGCTGTACAGCCTTTCCATTCTTTGGACAAACAATGATGAATTTGGTCATTAGTCCCTCCAGGGCTTGCGTTTGTCATGTCCACGACCAGAACGGAACTTGAATCCGTCGTTGGGAGAAACCCACATGTCTCCGTATTTGGTCTTGCTGTAATGCTTCACCTGCTTCGGGTCATCCGTTTCCTTGTCAATAGTGTGCAAAACCTGCTTGTTAGAACGACGCTGAGTGCGGTTGCAATTCTTCTTCCAAATAGTCTGAGAGCTCATGTTTAACCTCTTGTTTGTTTCGTTGATGGTTATAATATAGATAATTCTATATCTTTTGTAAACGGAAATGATTAGAATTTAACCATTCAGTTTATTGAGAATGCCCTGGAGGACTTCCTTAGCACATGCAGGGCAAATGTCCGCGTTCGTTGTGCTTTTACCATACCAAATGTCCACGTCAAAACGAACGAACACATAATCGTTCCGGTCACGCATGTACCCAGGACCCGGAAAATCAAAGCGATAGTCCTGCTTATTGAACGGTTTGCCGCATTTGTCACACGTGTGAGTGATAGTAACTTGTTTGACTTCTGCCATGTTAATCTCCTAAAGGATATAACCTATTGTTATAGGCATTCCTACAAAGAACAGTGTAGTGATAAAGAACACGAGGAGGATTTCAGCGATCTTGAGAAGAACATACGTTCCAATCGCAACTGCTGCCTTCCCGAGGCATCCACAATCGTTACCGACCTTTCCAACAACGATAGCCGTCACGACCACATTGAAGATGAAGAGAAGAAATCCCAAGAAAGACATTCATAACCTCCGTGTTATGATTATAATATAGTAAATTCTGTTAATTTTGGTTATGCCAAAATCCAAAATGTTTCAATACAGGTGCCATGTCAACATTCGGATAATACTTTTTCCATGTGTCATAGGCATCTAGTGGTTTGTCTGGTTTGGTATAGCGAGCACATTCCCAGTCAAACATGGCTTCTACCTTATTAACTATGTCACCATCGCGATAATGGTGTTTAGACCAGCTTCTGTGGAGCTTATGAGTCAAAACCTTGCCAAGTATAGGGTAAAGAAAAACCTTGTCCAAATCGTGCCAAAAGAACGAATAACCATAGCCCTTGGCAAGGTCATTAAGTGCCTTGCGGTGTCTAAGGGTGTATGCAACATAGCTAAAACGTTCTTTAATTTCCTTAAGGATTCCCATTGTCAATCTCCTTGATTTGTATTTATAATATAGAAAAAAACCAGGTTTTTGTAAACCTGGTCTTTTCCGAGTTTTTTGTTTCAGTTATTAACTCTGAGGCTGAGCCTGTGCGGCCTGAAGGAGTGCCTGGAAAATCGGGTTAGCACGGAGTGCGTTGACGTCAATCTGACCCAGAGCAGGAGCCACGGCAGGAGCAGCAGCCGGTTGTGCAGCCGGAGCAGGCTGACCATAGAGCGAACCGAGGTTCAAGATACCCGGACGAACAGCAGGCATGACAGGCTGTGCAGGTGCATGGGTTGCGTCCCATTCGCTCACGATGCGGGAAGCTTCGTTCTTGTAGTTTTCAAGTGCTTCGATGGCGGTCGCAATTTGCGGGACCGATTCAGTAAAGTCCGGACCGCGGAGGATTTCAATCTGGCGGGCAATCATGGGAACTTCCTGACGAAGCTGGTTAATCTGTTCTTGAGTCATGTTAATCTCCTTGAGAATGTTCTGTTGTTTTGTTTACGATGTAAATATAGCTTATTTTGTGGGTTTCGTAAGCAGGAAAGAATAGAATTTTTTGATTCAGTTACCCCAGGAAGTCCTTAAAGTATTTCATGTAATTGTCCCATGTCTTCAAGAACTTCGGCTTGGTGAGCGATTCCCAGGACAATACACGATCTTCCGATTTCGTGGTTACTGACGGCATCTTTTCTTCGTCAAAGCTGTAATACTGGACAGTTCCATCCATGAACTTGATTTCGATGGACTTGAAACCGTCACAGTCGTTCATGACCACGGAATAGACGTGACCGGCATCAATCGAAGTGTTCGGCCAGAACGTCATTTCCGTTCCATACTTGTTCTTGGTGATGCTCACGAGTCCGGATTCAGTCTGACCAGCAAAGACAGCCATGACCACGAGCATAACGATGAGTGCGATTTTCTTCATTTTGTTTCCTCTTTTGTTTTCTTCTTGTTTGTTTCGTTGATGGTTATAATATAGTTAAATTCTGGTCTTTTGTCAATCAAAAAGATTTAGATGTTTTTATTCAGCGGTCTTGTTGCTGACGACAACGAGTTCATTACCCTTGATCTCCATCATAGGAGCAGAGAACTTCTTGCTGTCCTTCTTTTCTTGATGGTGTTCGGCATAATCAGTTGCATGCCACCAACGCGGCGGAATTTTATCCATTGTGTAAGTCTCCTTTAATCAATGTGTTAGTGTAAATCGCCGATGGAAACAAACTTGTTCATGTTATCTACGTATCCGTAACGATCACCTTTGTCCAATCCGTAACCACCGCCGAAATTATCGTCTACATCGACGTAATAATCACCTTTGCCTTCCGATACCAACTTATTGAACCATTCAGCGACGTCTTTAACTGTTGCTTGTGCCATATTAACCTCTCTTGTTATGCTTATAATATAGTAAATTCTGGATGTTTTGTAAATAGGAAAGGCTGGGATATTTCACCCAGCCATCCCAACGGAGGTTAACAGAATATCTTATTAGTCTTGGCATTCCTTGTTGATGATGTACTTTTCCTTAATTTCGTCAGGTGCATCGATCAATTCGACCTTCACCTTGCCCGCCTTTCCGGATGCGACGTCTTCACGGATGCCAGCGACGAGCAAGTCACGGACAGTATCGTATTCTTCGTCTGTTGCATTGACCGGGAGGTTGAATTCTGCCGGGTCAACTTCGATTGTTACTTTAAACTTCTTAGCCATTGTCAAATCTCCTGTTTGTTGGTTGATGTGTTAAATATAGCTTAATTCAATTATATTCTAAATAGAAAATAATAAAATTCAAATAATCAGACTACCAATGTATCGTCGTCGTCTTGAATAAACACCGGCTGCTGTTCCACTACTTCACCACCGTTGGCGATATAATCTCTAAGGAACTGTACTGCACCATCACCATCTTCCACAAAGTCTACGGTCTTACCGTCATCAAGGAAGAACCGAATCTTATGCTGATAACCGATTGACCAGTTTGGTCCATCTTGAACCATGTTATAATAAGGAACTCTACATGAACTACGTTCTTCTGTAAGTCCTCTTAAGTTTTTGATTTCATAACATTGAGATTCACCCAAAGTGACATATTCACGTCTAAAATCTTCACGGAAACCAATAATCTTTGCCATGTCAATCTCCTTATTAAAGAACGAAGGTGTCTTCGTCAGCGAAAGTAATTACCTCTTCAGTAAGTGGTTCGGCGTTGATAACTTCCCGTAACTTCTTGAGTGCACCAGGTTCTCTTGTTTCAATGTAGAATACCCTTTCGTCTTCAAGGAAGAAAACAATATATTTCCAGTTCGTCACCGTTCTTTCATAACAGGTGAAGTCACCAAACCTTGCTGAAGACTTAATGTTTCCAAAGATGATGTCCCAGTAAGTCGCATCATCGGTGTCTCTGTCACTTGCCAGTTCCACGTCATCCAAATCACCACGAATGTCCCAGTTACGATATGAGTTAAAAGATTTGGCATAGCTCATATTATTCTTTGCTTCTGTAGCATAGATTCCATTGTCGGTAAAGAACACTTTATACTTCATGGTTTAAATATAGATTAAATCTGACTATTTGTAAATGGAAAAGGTTAGAATTTTATAAATCAGATAACAAACGATTCATCATCATTCAATATCAATTCCGGCGGGCAATTATACTTATTCAAGAAATCCCTAAGTTCTTCCAAAATGTTTTCCGATTGGGTTTCTATCAATACCTGTTCACCGTTTTCAAAGAGGAAGATATAATAACTCCAATATGGAACACGATGAGAATAGTTATCACGACCACTAAAACCTTTTTCAACTGTATTACCAAAGATTATTCTCCAGTTATTCGGATCTCTCATATCACCCCTACCGTCATAACTCAGAGAAATATCTTCCGTATCACCTTCGCGGTCATAACCATCCCATTCCTGGAAAGAACGATCTTCCATATCATCCATCACACGTTCGATGTTATCGTAATCGTCTTCGTAATACATTTTGTATTTCATTATAACCTCGTCGTTATGTTTATAATATAGAAAAAACTAGACTTATTGTAAGCCTAGTGAATTCTATATTTTCTTTTCAGACTACACTACAAAGGTGTCTTCTTCTTGGAGAACACAGGTATTTCTGTTTTCAAGATAGTTTTTAAGTTCTAAACCAATCTTGTATGCATCATCACCTGATGACATTCTATATCTGAATTCCGTTCCGTCTTCGAGCGTGATAGAAAGGTTATTGAAGAGGCCAAGGCGTTCAAGGAATTCAGCATCAGGGTCATCATTGAATATGTCGTCACCCCTTCCTTGAAGAATCCATATCTTAGTATCTGCATCTTGAAGTATCGGCGGACGAACCGTTAAGGTTTCGAGTTCCCAATCAGGATCCAATTTGCCATCAACATAGTCGTCGAACTCATCGTCCATGTCTGTTCTAAAGACTTTAATCATATTGTCAAATCATTCCATTCAGGTTGAGTGAAATCAGGAACTTCTTCAGGTGGTTCACCATTCCAGCCATTGTCAATGTAATACTGGCGGTGTGCTTCTCTCCATTCATTCAAGTAGAATCCTACCTTCATGAGTGACGGCATAGTAGTATCTTGTGGCCACATAATTAAATCTCCCAGATGAACGCTGTTAAACCGTTTGTTTGTGCGTCTCTCCATTCCTTACAAAGATCATTATACTGATCCTCAGGAACTTCCTTTACCTTACCGACCTTACCCGTTTCCGGGTTCTTCACATACAATTCATACTTCTTCGCCATCCTTCAAATCCTCTTTTTCTTCTTTAGACCTGTAGTTGTTCGGATTAGTCACAATAAGAACCGATGCAACCAACACAATTCCAATGTAACCAGCTACTACCATATTAACCTCTCTGTTATATTCATAATATAGATAATTTCTGATTATTTGTAAATAAGAAATGACTGGAATATTTCATCCAGTCATCTCTTCATCAGGAGGTTAACAGTTAAATTCCTCTTTGTGCCTTAGCCCAACGTTCACGGAGTTCTTCCCAACTCACTTCCGCACCATCAAATAGATCCGGGTCATGTTTCGGGGCTTTAGTAGTTTCCGTCGGAATAGGCTGCATAGAATGCTTCGTACTCTGGGTCATATTCTTTGATTTGTTCCTTAAATTGTTGTTTTAACGGTTTGATGTTGTGGTTGATGACGGCATGGCGGATTCGTCGATTGCTATCATGCTTGGGGTTTGTACGATGCGGAGCATGTGCAATATGGGAAAAGTAACGGCCAGCTTCCTTACGGTCACGGAAACTAAACCCATACTTCTTGCAAATGCGATCCCATTCTTGATGAATCTCATGTATGGCCTTTCCAGTTAGGTCTAACGCTTCCAGCTCACGACGCATTTTCATCAGCTGGTGGTCACGAAGTTCTTTCTTATGTCTTAACATTTAACCTCCATATACGGCGATTGCTGCCAGGGCAACACAGAAACCAATTCCCAAACAGAATTCACCAATGTCACAAATCTTCATGATTTTATTCTTCATGTTTAACCTCTTGTTGATGACTATAATATAATAAAAAAATCGGTTCTTGTAAACCGACATTCTAATTTTTTCTGATTATCAGACTACTTTGGATGATTCTTTCTCCACTCTGCTGAATAGCTTGGCCAATTATTACGGAATTCTTCGGCATTATCTATAACCCATTGTACCACGAATTCATGTCCAGGGTCACGGCCAATCTTCTCGCCAAATAACCACTTGGCGATTTCTATGGCCTCTGTTTGCGCGGCCATGAACTCCTTGAATTCCTCTTCCGTCATAATATATTTATTCTCTACCATAGTAATCTAAATATACTAATGCTTACTGAAACTGTAAACCTGCTGCAATGTAAAAAAATCAAAACAAAAAAGGCAATGCAACCCGGGGTAGGATCGCATTGCCCTTATCATCAGGAGGTTAACTTTTTAAACGTCTAACAGATCTTCTGCTTCACCGTCATCGAGGATTTCCTCAACATACTGCAAAGCACGTTCACCATAATCTTCATTAACCGGACCAGTTGTGATAAACGGTGAGAAGGTTCTGGAATTTACCTTTCCATCCAACCAGTTGTTAATCATGAGGTCCTGGATAACATCGCCACGCTTCACAAGGCTATTGTATTTGTTGTCAATGTCGCCAAGGCGAGTGGAACGAAGACCACGCATCTTACGGAGTTCCAACACATCATCTACATACTTGCGGACTTTGGTAGTAAGTTTCGCTTTTGCCATGATAACCTCCTATCGTGCCTTGACACGGATTAACTCTGTATTCGGACAGATGCTGGTCCAACCCTTAGTAATCTTATTCTCTGCAGCTTCAGGGTTAGGTGCCATCAAAGACAGGTTGAGGTCAATGATAGTTCCCTTAGCGTTCCTGTATTGAATGTCAAAAGAATACATGTTAATCTCCTGTTGTTTGTTTATAATATAGGTTATTTTAACCCATTTGTAAACGGTAATTCTTAGACAATAAAATCTTCAGAATCTTCGAAGGTTACAGTTTGCTCATGACCAGGAATTATGTTTCCATTCGTAGACCATGTATTGAGAAATTCCTTCAAATGGGGCCATCCTACTTCGTATTCAAACGTTTCGCAATGTCCTTCATCAAAATACACCTCTACGATTGTGCCTTCACTGTCCATGCAGTCTTTGCTAGAACCTTCCGGGGATTGTGCACCTTCTCGGTACATTTTAAACGTGCTAATGGGTCCCCAAGTTTCCGATACAGAATCTTCGAGTTCAACCTTGACAAGTGGTCGATGTTCGTAACGATCCCTCCAGACATTACATTGACAACCAGAGCGTTTTCTTATTCTAATTTGTGTAATCTTGTCCATGTCTATAATATAGTTAAATTTGAATCTTTTGTAAATAGGCAAAAGCCGAAAGCTTTTGCTTCCGACTTCCTTTCCTCCTTCATGGCTGTAGGTTTGACACCACACTTATTTTTCTGAATATTCTCACATTTTGCCCGACATGCTTCAAATTGCGAATCATATCCAATTATTAGCCCTGGGTTTTCATTCGTACATGTTGATGTGCATTGACCGATAGCATATTTCTGAGCACATGTTCGCCATTCATCTAGTCGTGTTTGGTTTTCGATTTGTTTTCGTTCTATTTCTACCTTTTTATTCGCTTTCTGTTTTTCAACTACTGCTACACCGTCTTTTATCGCCTTACTGTTTATGATTACCGCTGTCAAATATTGGTTTAGTGCGATTTGTTCTTCTAGTCGCTTTTGCATGACAATATTGTCATTCCGCAAGTTGATGACTTGGATGGTCAGCTGGTCGATCTTTTCCAAAGTCTTCGTTGCGGCTTTTTCTGCTCGTTCTGCGGCAGCTTCCGCATCACGTGCTGCAACCTTGGCGAAGTACGAATCGTCCGCAAACGTCATTGCCATAAGCAACATGATGAACAACATGATTTTCTTCATTGATTACCTCTTGTTTTCGTTGATGATTATAATATAGTTAATTTTGATGTTCTTGTAATTGGTGAATGTTCTGGATTTTCTAATCAGACCACAAAGATTTCATCGTCATCCTGGATAATAATATCATTTGACGGTTTAATCTTTTCACGGAGAGCATTGATAAACGTATCCAGCTTCTCTCGATTTCGTGCAGTGTGTTCACCCGGAGGAAAATTCCTGCGGAGAGTAATAACAGTATTGTCTTCAAAGACAACAAGATAATTACGCCAAAACCTAAAACTTTCATTAAGTATTTCGTTTCCGCAACTGTCATTAATAACAATCCGGGTCCTCGTATAATCCTGTTCATGCGGAATTATATCAAACGTGACACAACCTGATTGGTCATATGTGGTCGTTCTAAAACCAGATTTGCGGAAATTACGTTCTACGGCATCAGCTGTATCTGAAGAATCGCAGTAGTAAATCTTAAATACCATTATTAACCTCTTGTTTATATTCATAATATAGAAAAAACCAGACTTATTGTAAGCCTGGTCAATTCTAATTTTTTCTTTCAGTCTACAGGTCTGTAACAGGATTCAGCATCTGGCTAGATCCGTGCATCAGTTGCTGGTAGTTATCATTGATAGGACCATCTACCAGGTCATCAATCAATACGGAGGTATCGAAAGGACGTTCCTGGCAGAACAACTGGAAACAGGAGGGTTTGCTGATACCATACTCTGCCATCATCCCCGGTTCCATCGCTCTTCCCTTGTCTTCCTGAACTAACCAACCTTCTCTGATGGCCACGTCAACGGAATCCTCTTTGACGTAAATCTCACCACGTTTGGTTCCTTCCACATGGAGCTCGTCAAAGATGTTGTTTATTAGCCCTGGTTCTATCTCGTGGTGCGTTTTCCATCCCCAGGTGAACAAACATACCTTCTGAGGTCCAAACGACTCTATAAAGCGCCGTATGCGCTTTATATTGGCATCCATGAAGTATGGTTCCATCAAAGAATCAATAACGGTGTTTTCTATGTCCAAATATAAAATTCTCATACAATAAAATCTTCTTCCTCACTAAAAATAACTTCCGGCTTACCAGCTACAGCAATAGCTATGTCTTCTTTAAAACGGCTAACAGCATCTCTATTTGCCGTGCAATCATCATGCCTGTACAGCACATCCGGCGTGCGATGGAGCTCAGCAACTTCGTCATTTTCAAACTTCAAAAGAAAGTTTTGCCAACTACAAATTGAACATGTTGTGTGATTTTTCAACCCTGCAGGACGATACTTGAGCGTAAAATTATTAAAATTAGAACTACCACACTCTACATCAACATCTTCTATGAGAATGTCAAATACAGTACATTGCTCATAGCTTTTGCTGGCATACATGTTATGTACCGATTTATAGGTATCATTATCATCACAAACGAATAACTTTGCTTTCATACTTATAATATAGTAAAAATAACCAGAATTGTAAACGGTTAAGGATCAAGCCCTTCCATGCGGGCAACATCGATGAAATGCTGTTTCATGACCAGATCCCAGTGAATGATAGCACGTTCAACTTCCTTGATGAATTCCATGTAGAATTCCACGTCATTCAAACGCTTGGCTACCCTGGAAACATGTACAATTTCCGTCTTCGTGGCAACATCAATAAACTTGAGGTCCCAGGATGTCTTCACGAACTTCACCGGCAATGGATCCTTCTTGTTCAGCTGGATGACCTGGTTGTGCTTCAGCTTACGCATCAGACGGTAGAGCATCACGTCACGTTGCTGTTGTGTATAGATTCCTTTGTCATGGTATGTGCAATTGTCGCAAAGGTTTCCATGTCCCCAGGGAACGTTCCCCGTACATCTGTTATCATTCCAGTGAATGCAGGTTTTGCAGGGATGGGGGCCCATCGGTTTGTCGTCCCAAGTTCTTTTAAGCTGTTCCATTATTTAACCTCGTCGTTATGTTTATAATATAGAAAAAAGGCTAGAGTTTTTAAACCCTAGTCTTTTCTGTATTTTCTTTCAGCTAACGCTTAGCCCTGAGCAGCCGGGACGGCACTCTGAGCGAGAGTGGCGAGCAAGCTGGCCAACGGATTGGCAGCGACAGCAGCCTGAGGAGCAGGTGCAACCGGAGCAGCCGGTGCAGTGCCAGCCTGCTGGAGTGCAGCGACCAACTGACCGAGGGCCTGCATGTTGATCTGGCCGAACGGGTTAGCAGCCGGAGCAGCAGCCGGAGCGGCAGCAGCAGCCTGTGCCTGATGTGCACGAATCTGGGCTTCAGCTTCGTTCTTGTAAGCAATCAACGCTTCCTTCGCAGTTTCGACCTGCGGCACAGTGTCCGCAAATTCGGGGCCGTTAAGGATTTCGATCTGGCGGGAGACCTTGACGATTTCCTGGGAGAGTTGGTTGAGCTGTTCTTGAGTCATTTTTAACCTCTTTGGTTTAAGTGTTGTTTGTTTTGTTTACGATGTAAATATAGATAATTTCGAGTCTTTTGTAACCGGTAATCTTTAGAATTTTTTGATTCAGACAACCCGCTAGACCACAAATTCCTCTTCATCATCGAGAATTACAAGCTGTTGTGCTTTGTTCACCTTAAGAACTGACTTCAGTCCTTCAAGCACAGTGACAAAGGTTTCTTCATCAAATGTCCACACATCAGTTTCATCGACGTTCACCGAATGGTCGCAGAAATCACTATGTTCGCCATCTCTGTTGAAACATTTATAATCGCAATCCAGATCATCGTCTACCGGATAAGTATTAAATTTAAAGTCCGGTCGATCATCTTCAAATCCGTGCTGGTTAATGTAATGATAAAACATACCACCACAGAAAATATAATCACAGAAGTCAATTCTATTGCCTTCGGCATCATTCAATGCACAAACTTCAATATCACCATCAGGATCAACATGGCAAATGTCCATACCAATGGTTTCATTGACAATATCAGCGATTTCGTTAGATGTTCTTGTGATTTTCATGTTATATAATATAGAAAAAACCAGAGTCATTGTCAACTCTGGTCTTATGTTATTTCCTTTACAGATTCCTATGGAACATACAGAATCGTGGGATTGTCTTTATGGCAATCAAATTGCTTCATGTAAAGGGTATGCTTAATACAATAGTCCTTCCATTCTGCATCAACATCGGCAAGAACAAAGTTTCCATAAGCATGGATAATGGTTTTATTCTTATCGATCTTAATAGTTTTGGTTTCGCAGTATCTGGAAAGGATTTCCACCAGACCCTTAACATGCTTAAGATAATAACCAGTAAGACTAAACACAGTTGTGGTTGTAGGTGTTCCGTCCTTGTCAATGGTTTCTACCTTTAACTGGGGAAGCGGTGCAGTAATGCAACCCTCCTCTGTATAAGCAGTCCAGAGCTTCTTGAATGTGGTCGTATCGAATCCCTTGGAAACAATATGGAGACCATGCTTGGTTGGAATCTCAGTGAAGTTCTCCTTCAGGAATTCCTCGTACGGAGTCTTACAGTTATTAAACATGGACTTGTACGGTTCACACTGTACAATCATACGATAAATATCTTCTTTATACGGAACATACTCCGCATCTAAATCTAGGATCCATGTCTTATTCTTTCCGGCACAATTAGCCATACCAGCAGCTGAAGCGATCAGGCTGAACGGCGAATTAAATGTTTGACCAGAAACCAGCTGTTCCACGATATGTTTCATGATCATCATGGCAATCTTAGCATAATTCCTTTTGTTAAGTCTGATATATGCCCTAACATTAAAGGTATTGCACATGGTGATGATCTCATCCTTCTTCTGTTCAAAGTATTCCAGTGAAGGAATGAAGTAATCCTTAATGGACCTGGAATGCATGTTTCCATGGTAATTAGGATCCGGCATACCATCGATCATCGGATCATCCGACTGACGGCGAAGAAGCTGGAGGTAATAGCAATCCCCGAGCTTATCAAATTTTAAAAGATTCTTAATTGTTTCAAAGTTATTAACCATAATAATATAATATAGAAAAACCCGGAAGGTTTGTAAACCCCCGGGCAATGTTTAATCATTCCAGCCGTTTTCGTCTCCGAATCCTTCAGCCAACGCAGCAATCAAGTCAAACCAGAACTTAAAGAACCGTTTAATCATTTGTTATTCTCCTTTTTCCATTTATTACGTTCTTCTACCCAACGCTGAACGTTGTTATTGAATTCACGATAAGACGGGGTGTAGTTCCAATAGGTTAGAATGGTGAAAGAACCCAGTACATCAGGAATAACCTTGTAATCAGTCAAACCGTCGGCATCATAGCAATCGTTCACACGACCAGCAATATAACCAGCATCAGTCTGATACACACCACCTACCAGAGTAATGTCCAAGTCATCATTAACTATGGCTTTCATTAGCAATCCTCCTTAAGCCAGTTTTCAAACTGTTCTTTGAGGGTTTCTTGTTTCGGCAACGTACAGGAAGCCGACCATTCAGTGTTAATGATCCAGCTTCCATCAGACTGTTCTTCGGGATAGATCCAGATCAATCCGTTGCAGTCGTAGTAATTGTCAAACCGATTGATAGCATTGTCAATCTTACCAACTTCGTCCTTGGGAACTTCGGTGACGGTAATGGTCAGGTCAGCATCTACTGTAACGTTCATTTTTAACCTCATTGTTATACTTATAATATAGTAAAAAATATCAGAAGTGTAAATAAAAAGTGGTCCAAACTTTCGTTCAGACCACTAATTTTGCTTGGATATAATATTTTGTCGCCTTGAAATACCATTATAAGCGGTACCGGTAGATTTGCACTACCCAGTTATTATATCACACCTAGATGGAAGCTATGACATCCCGACCTGTCTTAAGGAAACCGGTGGCGTTACCACTGTTATGTTTTATGTCCGTAACAGCAAAGGGACCTCTTTTCGATGGGAATACTAAACCCAGGTTCGTTTAACGGCAAACCAGGCCGGCATACGTTAGTATATATGTTTACTCTATTATATAATCTTAATTATATATACTAACTCCATTAGTCTGTCGATGCTAGACGAGTAAGCTCCTTGTTAAATTCATGATTTAAATATAGTTTATTTTTCAAACATTGTAAAGCAAAATCTTTCTTGCAGTCAACCATCATAGAGGCAGGTTAATAATCCAAATAATGTTTCCTATGTGTTTTTCGAGTTAAACCGCCATCAATCACAACCAATTTATTATTCACAATTCCGAAGTTTCCACCATAAAGCGAGCACACATCGCCTGGAAGAATCTTCCTGGTGAGTGCTTGCATGTTCTTGAAAAACGGCGTGCCTTTAAACTTTGTTTCATAGATGTTAATGATATCTTTTGATGCACGATTACCATCAATGGCATGACCAAGAATATTATCAAACATATCAAAAGAAACACCAAACAATTGTTTAATGCTCCTATTTGTAGGTTCTGAAGCGTAAGGTGAAAGAATCCAAAGACCATTTTCGGAAGCTTCTAAAATGGTATTACATACAGGGTTAGAACCATTAAAGAACTTTATTTCATTCTTGTTTTGGTCAATTCCTGCACGTGATGTGGCCACTTTTATAGCGTACTTATCCTTATACTTATATGTCTCTCGACAAGAGCCACAACTAATGTATTTGGCTCCGATGCTCTTCATAAATGCAGTACACTTGTTGTCCATTTCGGTTGAAAGTTCACAAGCACATTCATGGTCTAACAAATCAATCTTTTGTGCATCTTTTAGAATAATATCGAGTTTCTTGCCGAGAGTCTTAAACATTTTATACCTTTACATCTTCATTCTCCAGCACCACACCATGGTCAGTGAGGAACTTGAGGACCTGTTCACGGTTATAGACACTGAGATCAATGGTGAAGCTGGTGACACCAGTAATGGTCAACGTCTGAGACGATTTGGGATTGCAGAACAGGATAGTGGAATTTTCACCCATTCGTTCATCCAGCTGGTCACACTTGTTGAATTCATACCAGGGCTGGAGGTTAGACAAGACAAGACCAGTCGGAACATAACGCACATTCGGGGAGCACTTCACTTCATGGACCCTTCCATAATACTTCATGGGTCCCATCTGTCCGTGGCGGTCCTTATCCTTATGCTGATTGATAATGATGTTGAAGCCACGTTCAGTGAAGTTCTGGCAGTTGAGTTCGAGATAGTCTTTCTTTTCCTTTTTCATAATAACCTCGCTTGTTATACCTATAATATAGATTATTTTTGGTCAATGTGGTATGTTAATTCTGTATATTTTATTTTGCAGTGTTCTATACTACAAGCAGATCATCCTCATCCAAGACAATAGCGGTTTTGTCGGTGAGTTCGAAACCATTACTTACATAGTCGTCAATAAACTCAACAAATTCTCTAAATGTTTCCTTGTCATCGGTTAAACAATCGCCATTCTTTGTTTTAAAGACTTTTATTGTGCCATCTTCAAACTCAATTTCCACATAGTTTTGGTAAGAGAACCACCAACCAGTATCAGTAACAAAGTCAAGAGTCTGACCAGTATGGCAAATTTCCAGGAACACACAGAAATTTTCCAAAGACCCAGTGTCCATACATGTTTGCCACTGAGATCTACTGTCTGACGACCATTTAACAATGGAGGGGAAATAGTCATCAAGAATTCCACCGCCTTCAACTTCACCAATTCGAACAATTTTATTCATGATTATAATATAGTAATTTTTATTGATATATAACGCAAAAGGATGTCCAGAATTTTCTTCCAGACATCCTATGTTTTTGCGAGGTTAAAAAACCTAGTTCTTACCGACCATACCAGCCATCATCATCCTCGAGAGTGACAACAGCCTTGCTCGTGGAAGTTTCTTCCTTCTTGGCACCGATGCCATAGGTCTTACGGTAGTAATCCACGGACGGACTAGAGAGGGACGGAGTCTGTGTCTTAGTCACAGTTGCCTTGGCTGCAGGCTTCTTTTCCTCTTCCTCTTCTTCATCCGGATATTCGTAGCACTGTTTGGCAGTGTTCCAGGTTCCGTAGATATACTTCTGAAGCTTGGAGGACCACTTGCGGTAGCCACCACCAGAATATCCACTGTAGCCAGTGTAGGTATAAGTCTGGTAGCCAGAAGCAGAGTATTCGGGCACAGTTCCAGTGAACTTCGTCAGATACTTCAGACCATCGTAGTTGAACTTTACGACGTCGATAGTCTTGTCACCGGCTTCGTTCAACATGCTCACCCACTTCTTCATCGGAATGTAGTTCGAAATGAGTTCATTCAGACGAAGGCAGAAGAGAACTTCCTGGTCAGTGATTGCCTTTGCAGATGCCTGATAGCAGGAGTTCATTTCGGCTTCCTTCTTGTTGGAAATGAACATGCTAGAATAGAATCCCTTAAGATGAACCGACTCCCCGTATTCAGATGCATGACACCAAATACCGATGAAACGGTTAACCTTAATTTTCTTGTAGTTCTGGCGGTTGACCAAGAAGGTATACCCAGTTCCGGAAGGATCAAACAGACCCATCTGAGAGCCGTGGCCACAACAAATTAACGTGTCGTGTTCAGCTTCAATAGCCTGTTCAACTTTTTCCTTCGCGTTCACAGTATCCTTCGTGATTTCCACCAACTTAACGTTGGGAATTCCCTTCCAGATGAATCTCAGCACGGCGGTATCAGTATCGCCCGCATTCGAAAAGATAACAGTTGCCATATTTTATTTTACCTCGCTTTTATTTTATTCTTGTTTACGATGTAAATATAGCTAATTGTTATCCACTCGTAAACGATTTAAGTTTGAATTTTTTCTCTCAGTCAACCCTCACTAGTGCGGCATGCCAACAGAAGACAACATCATATTGTGTTTTTTGCAGTATGCGACAGCAATGTCGTGGGCGTCGGTGATTGACGTTGCACTAACAGCCATAGTGATTTCAGCACCATTGATCGATTCTTTAACGACCGCGGGATATTTACGAACTTTTTTATTGCTCATTATAGCCTCATTGATTGTTGATATTTCAAATATAGTAAAATCAATAGATAATTAAACCAAGAACACAAGCATCTTTTCATTCAGACGACCTTAGACCACAAAGTCTTCGTCATCGTCCTGAAGGGTCACATTATACATTCCATCCCTTAACCACTGTTCAAACTGCTGAGAGACCTTCTCAGTGTCTTCAGGCGTCGCAGTGCAAAAGATATGCCATTCCTGCATATCATCACACAAGGTTCGGCAGATGAAATACTTATAAAAACCGTGATCTCGCGGGCCGTAATTCCACCCACAAATAATATGCCATTTGGCATCCATCCGGCGAACACCTTTTGTAGAGGTATGAAAATAACCTTTATCCCTCGGTAGCGGATGAGTCTTAACCCAGTTCTCAGCCGCTTCTAGTGTCTCAAATTCATGAAAATCGCCAAACTTAATATCACTCATGCTTATAATATAGATAATTCTGACTATTTAGTAAATAATTAACTAAACGAAATAGTTTTACAGAAATCCCTAGATGGTGAAGTCATCATCGTCCTGGAGAATAACAGCTTCACCAATATTCATGTCAATTACACCAGTTGTGATGAAATGTTCCAATATTTCGGCGACCTTCCCCAGCTTTTCATTTGTCGATACATCGAACACATGCGGAACACCGTCTGCAGTAGTAAAGGCGAAAAAGTCGTCATTATCTTTAACCACTTCCGCACGGTCTGCATCGCTACGACGGTCTCTCGGTCCAATATACCAGCCGCCGTTGTTAAACTTAATATAATAACAGTCGTCACGGATCTTCTCGAGGCTTATCATCCTACGTTCGTATGCCTCACGAACATTTCTGCCCTGGCTCAATTCCATGTACCTATCAGCGAAGACTTGCTTGCGAGAGGATTCGTCTAAATAAAAAATGCTTGGTGTCATGTTCTTAATATAGTAAAAAATGGAATTAATGTAAATGCTTAATGCACGTGACGATCTTTGCAGTTAGGATTAACACAATGTGTAGGTGCCGTGGATTTGTAGTAGACCCTTACTCCCTGGTTATGTTCGGTTCCATTGAAATATGTAGTTTTCTTGACGTACACACGGCCATAACGGTATTCCACCGGTTTTTCAATGTATACCGTATCCACCCGGGGTTCCTCGTAATAGGTTTCCTCGGCTTTATAAACCGGAGCATCGCTTTTCTTCTGGAAATTACCAGCAAATGCGAATGCTACCAGGCTTAACAGAATAACGAAGAACTTACTCATCCTTCCCTCCGTACCACATCTTCATAGGTGATGCACTGTTCCAGCTTGAAAGGTCGGCCGGACTTCAATGCCTCGTTCTCTTCCCTGAGACGACGATTTTCCTGTTCTAGTTTAGACAGGTACGGATCAATCTCGCTGGTCTTATACCAAGCACCGTCACGTTCACACACAATGGTAAAACAAGGTCTCTTCATAATCACTTTCCTTTTAATTGTTTTTATTTAATATAGAAAATCAGATGTGATATTTCAACCCTAAATAAATCTGATATTTGGATTGGTCAACCTTTGTTTCAACCAGATGTGTCGTAATATCTGCATATACCGACATGTGGTAGTTTAACCTTAACCCAAATTCCAATAGGTAATTGAATTCGTCAATGGTATATGGAAGCTTCTTCTGTTCTATATCACCGTCGGTACATGATAGATAGGTAGACTCATGGAATGTGTCCACATGATAGATTGCCATATATGACATATAGAACATCTCACCCATGTAGACAATACCACCAATGGTAGAAGTCCATGTTCCATACTCATCCACGATTACATCGTCATCGGCGGGACCTTCGGACAGGTAGTTGTCGTAGTTCAGGTTTGTTTTACCGTTGACACCGAATGCGAAGTTGTCGTTCACTACGTACAGTACTTCCGCACCAGCGCCGACAGATGCCGCGAAACCATCATAATGACTACCGATTCCGCCGTGGATAGAACCATTGAAGTCCATGTAAGGCGAAATCTCGAACTTCTTTTCCTGACCAAATGCCAACTGACAACCGATAATCATAAGGAATATGATTGCCACGATAATAGAACCAGCGGGATTTGCATTGTATTTAATCATTGGTGACCTCATTTTTATATTCATAATATAGATAATTTCTGGTCATTTGTAAATAAGAAACAACCAGAATTATCCATTCAGTTATCCCTAGACGACGAAGTCCTCATCCTCATCTTGAATTACCACACCTTGACGTTGTTCTCTTGCAATTCCATCGAAGAACTCCAAGAACGAATCGCTCATTTCTGACCGTGGTTTACCAGCCGCTGACCACGTTCTTCCATCTTCCAATTCAATTAGTGTGTTTGGATAGATGTCAACGTATTTGTAACAGTCTTGTACGCGTTCAAATGCAATACCAATCTTGGAATAGTATTTAGCAACGGCAAAATACCAATCGTCACTACTTAATCTCCACTTTAACCTGACAGGTTCGTCTAAGATGCGAAGATCAGCGCCCAAAAACGTCGACGCATCGGAAGGCGTAAGATACTGGCCAAACTCTGGATTCAAATAACTCATACTACAAAATCCTCATCTTCATCTTGTAATGTCACTTGCTTATCATTAAACTGTTCCATGAACTGGTAAAACGCTTTAACACGGTCTGCAGTAGATTCATGTGTGTGTTCAGCATCATCCCACACTTCGCCGTTAGGTCCAAACAATGCATGTCGACCATCGCAAATAGAACCGAAAGTAGAACCATCATGTGTATGCGACAGGATGACCTTATTCGGGGAGAAATACTGGATGGAAAGCTCAAGCATCTCGCCGTCACTGCAACGGTAATAGAATATCACCGGCTGTTCAAGCTCGCCCATCTTTGTGAAATTAGGGGTATTCTTACTGGCAATGCTAAGTGCATGGTCCCTAGAAATTGGGGAACCTAAGGGATATTTTCTTACTGAACCGTTGTATGCGTAACTCATGTCATATAATATAGAAAATTCTAGGTCTTTTGTAACCTAGAATCTTTAGATTTAAAATGTTCAGATTTCCTTAGACAACAAAGTCATCTTCATCATCAAGAATAACTGTTTTACTCTGTTGCTGTAAGACGAATTCCATTAAGGCTTTGTTAGGTTCTTCTTTTGGCGCTATCCAAACGGTTCCATCTTCAAACTCAACCTTTTTACCAGCGCTAACAGTGTCCCACTGAGCACCATCTTCTTTCCGTTCAAATACATAGCCAGCTTCGCTAATATATTTGACCGTAGAATAGAAATACCGTTCAGAATAGCCTTGATAGATGAAATTTATTGGGGTTTCTAATACATGTATAGTCGTCGGAGTTTCAACACGTTCGCCATTTACATACTTATCTACATGACCAATTAAATCTTTGGCCTCGTCTAACGTGATTTCTTTGCCATAATTGGAATATGTGACATTATCTCTGTTCAAAAGACTCATACTACAAAATCCTCGTCATCGTCTTGTAAAGTGACAGTTTTACCATTAAGACGTTCTTCCATAAAGTCAAAGAATGCTTTTCCCGGATGTATCTTTGGTGCTTTCCAGATAGTTCCGTCTTCAAACTCTGCAGTATAACCTGGATGAAACCCGCCCCATGCAGAACCATCTTCCAAACGTGCATAGGTGAAACCAAGAGAACTATAATATTTCATTGTCTCATGGTATTTACGACCCTGCGTGTCTCTGATGAAGCTTATCGGCGTTTCCAATACGCGGATTTCTTCATCCTCCTTACTAAGATAGTTTTTAGCATCATCAATAGTAAGTTCTCTTCCATACTCAGATGGATATTTAACGTTAGTTCTACCTAATAAGTTGCTCATACTTATAATATAGATAATTCTGTTAAACTCGTAAATGGAAAAGGTTAGAACTTTGTGAATCAGACAACAAAGTCTTCATCTTCGTCAAGGATAACATTGCTGCCAGTTTCAAGCACACCATCATTATCAGCTAATTCTTTGAAGAAACGGACAAGTTCTTCATAGCATCCACTGGGATGGAAGTCTTCACACTCTTCTTCATCTTCAAATTCGCCATACTGATGAAACTCGTCGTCAAGGTCAGGAGTTCTTTTGGTTATACATGTTCCGTCATCAAACATGAGAACAACAATTGACTGGCAACCAATATAAGCATAATCATCATAGGAGTGGTTTCGTTTATTTGCCTCTGTGCGATACCAATAGAACTTGAAATCGCCGTCACAGTCAAATCTATCGCCAACGCTGAAGAACGGGCAGTCAGCGAAGTCGAAACCACCATACTTCTCAGCAAACTCAAATGGAGAACCATCGAAGTGATCAATGATATCATCTTCGTCACTGGTCGTGACTATTGCTACTAATTTACTCATGTTTATAATATAGTTAATTCTGTTGAACTTGTAAACGAAAAAGAATAGAATTTTACGAATCAGACAACAAAGTCTTCATCTTCATCCTGAATGATACCGATAGAGTTAACTCTGTTCGGAACAACGAAATCAGGCACAAGGTCATAGATTCCGTGCTGCTTGCAGAACAGTTCAAAGTCATCATCGGTCAATTCATCATAATTTTTAAATCTCCAGTGATGGTCACTGTTTGAACAAACCCACAGGTCCATATCTGTGCGCCAGGCTCCACCGGGTCGATAACGACGACCCATAGTTCTTTCCAAGACATCTTTGACAGCATCAGTGTAACTACCCCAACTGCTCAGCCTGCCATTGAGGGCAATACCAATGGAAACCATTGCTTCCTGAACTGCTTTAATACGTTCTTTAAACTCTTCAAATCTCATGTTATATAATATAGAAAAAACTGGACTGTTTGTCAATCCAGTTTCAACGAGGTTAAGATTTTCAGATTTCTTTAGTCGTTTAAGGCATCATAGGCTATGGAATCTATTTGTGCTTCGGTCAATTCCACTTCAGAAACAATCTCGATTACGACTGAATCTTCGGTGGTTTCGACTGGAACAACTTCCATTGGCTTTTCCACAAAGACTGTATCATGGACTTCCAGGATATAAATTCTGCCTGGCTCTTCCTCCACGGCGGGTACAGTGTCATTAAACACTTCATAGGGCTCGTCTGTGGCCGCCAAATCATCCATGTATGCATGAATGCGGTCTTCGTATTTAAACCATCCAGCAGCTACGATTAATGCGACCGTGATGGTAGCGAACCCAGTTGCGACACTGTATCCCGCCGTGATATAATACAATCCAGTGAAAAATGCGATAACGACAAACAGGAAGACAAGGAATCCAAGCATTACGAAAAGACCCTCGAAATGCCACCAACTACCGTCGTGATGCCCTTCGCTTCCGTTTTGACCACATCAGCCGCAAAATTGACGGCCGAAGAAATGGTGTTGCAGAAGTGTGCTCCGCAGTTATAATTACCAGCTACCATGCCGATGATAAAGAACACGACGCCGGCGACAATCAGTCCAATTGCAAGTTTACTCATTTTATTACCTCGTTGTTTATTGTTTATGTTATTAATATAGGTTATTTGTCGTCGACAGTAAATGACAAAGGTCAGAATTTAAATTTTCAGATAACAAGGTCCTCTTCATCCGACAATATAACTTGCGGACTGTCTACGTCTGCTTTAATCTTGCGTGCCCACTCCATAAACTTAAACTGATCGTCATAAGGGACAATTTCGTCATAACCCGCACAAGTAATCGACCAAGGCGATGTTATTGTGATAAAGCAGCTAGAATCAGCATAAAGTATGCCATAGGGTGAAATAAGCCCGACATTGCGGTAAAGCTTATTACCACGCACGTCGATTACCATCTTAATCGGTTCATCAAATTCCACATACGGCGTATCACTTCGCGGCAATACCTGTTCCTGGTTCACTTTGTCCGTTGTATATTTTCTTTTAAGCTTGCTAAAATCAAACTTATCCATAAGAACCTCGTTTTCTTTTAATATAGAAAAAACTGTCAGAATTTTAAACTACAAAGTCGTCATCATCCTGAATCAGACACTCTGGCCGATTGAAGTCATCAATAGTATTTTTTATCATCTCTATTGCTTGTCTTACGGTAACATCCCTAAGGTCAAGCTTCCTTCCTTCAATGGTGAACTCATAACCAGCTGGATCTCCGAACAGCGCACAGCCATCGCTTGCACGTTCTGCATAGATCATTGAGGTTTCCGTTAATACCCCAAGTTTAAAGTAGAGTGTTTTTCCAGGTGTCAATTCACACGTGCAATTAAGCGGTTTGTCACAACAATCCCTAAGCACTATACTATCGCGGAGAAAGTTTCTTGCAAAACCGTTCATACTACAAAATCCTCCTCGTCATCCTGAATGATTACAGATTCTTCCAGTTCATATCCGTTTTCCTCCCATCTTTGAAGGAAACTGGTGA
>WARQ01001677.1_pt1 | contig 36073 bp, 23 predicted proteins | sample 4769161 | NCBI WGS metagenome assembly WARQ01 (sample SAMN08893024, study PRJNA449175) | gut metagenome | isolation source: rumen sample fed with dry roughage | host: buffalo | place: India: Nagpur | collected 2016 | reverse complement strand
AAACCACGATGCAAAGATACAGCCATCCAAGGTGTTTGTCAAGTCTTTTATCTATAAAACATGTTAAACAACATAGATGGCTGTTAATTTTAGCGGAAATTTATTCAATTCCCCACATTTTATTGGGCTGAGGTCCCATTTCGAGGATTAAAGAACCTCCCTTTAGCAGCTCGGCGGCAGGGAAGTGGAACGTTTGCAACGGCTGACCGTTTAAGGTGGCACGCTGTACGTAGATGTTTTTGCGGGAAACACCCCGTGCCTGAATGGTGAATTGCTTTCCTCTTCCGAATTGTTCTCCCAGATGAATCACACACTTTTCGTAAAGGGGACTGGCAATTTCGTATACCGGATTGGTACTACATCCGCCGTCTGTCTGGAAAAGTCCCAGTGATGCCATTACAAGCCAGGCACTCATCTGCCCCTGATCTTCGTCGCCCAGATAGGCATTGGCCTGCCCAACTCCGTAGTAACGCTCTATAATGGAACGACTCCACTTCTGCGTGAGCCAGGGTTTGCCTGCCCAGTTGAAAAGAAAGGCAAAGTGCATGGATTGCTGGTTGCCTTGCACAACGGGGTAGTCCCAGTACTGGTCGTTGGGGGCATTGTAACGCCAGGGTTCGCTGGCCTGGAATCCCCATTCGAGTCGTTCTACAAAACGATCTTTTCCTACAGCGTTTACCAGAGCGGGTACATCCTGCGGCACAAAGTAGGTTAGCTGCCAGGCATTGCCTTCCACATATTGTTCGTTGGCTCCGGAGTGGAACGGATCGAAGTCTGGCGCCCAGTTCCCGTCGCTGTTGCGCAATTGGGCATAACCGGTTTCCGGATGGATGGCATTGCGCCACCACGAACCTCTTTGGGAGAATGTTTTGTAATCGTCTTCTTTACCCAAAGCTTTAGCAAACTGGGCTACTGTCCAGTCGTCGTAAGCATACTCGAGGGTGTTGGAAAACCTTCCTTTGTCGGCCGGCACAAATTGGTGTTGAAGATAGGGCAGCAGGTCGCGGTTGCCGGCATAGCCTCCGCATACAGGCTGACTGGGGGTTGTCTGCATCTTCTTAACTGCTTCGAAGGCTTTATCGGCATCGTAGCCCCGTATTCCCATTTGGTAAGCTCCTACAATGAGGGGAATCTCGTGTTCGGCCACCATTACCGGAATGTATTCCATCCCTGCAGGTCCTTTAGCCAGCCATCCGTTGGCATCGTACATGGCGAGTTGCGATTTCACCCACCGGTTGCTCCATTCGGGTGTAACCAGATTCCAGAACTGATTGAGGTTCCAGAAGGTATTCCAGAATGCATCGCAACCCAGCGCCCGGTCGTCGGGATTGGTGAAACGTCTTACCTGCTCGTCGGCCGAAACCCACTCGCCGTTAACGTCGCTCCATGTATTCCTACTGCACAATGCCCGGTACATATTGGTGTAAAAGCGTACCTTTTCCATCCGGTTGTCTGTGCTTATCTCGACGCGCCCCAGCAGATCATTCCATACCTGTTGCTGGTTGTTTCGTACCGCCTGGAAGTTCCATCCAAAGGGTTTGCTTATTTCCGTTTCGAGGTTCAGCGAAGCATTGGCGATGCTTACCAGCGATATACCCGAACGTGCCTGCACTACAGGATTGCTGCGTGTGTCGAACTGAAGCCATACGCCCCCATCACGTATCTCTTTAGCCGAAAGATGATCCGTTATCCGGTGCTGTCCGTCTACCCAGCCTCCCATGGATTGTATGGGTTGGTCGAACTCTATTACAAAGTGAACAATGTAGGCCTGATCGGCATCGTGGCTCCATACATTTTTGGATAGCTGGTTGCTGTATCCTTCGATGCGGGTGTCGCTTACCTTGCGTATATCTATCTCGCACAACTGATAATCGTATTCGGTGGGAATATGTAGGTCCACCAATACCCGCGAACTGTCACGGTTGGACGGAAAGGTGTATCGTTGGAATCCGCAGTGGGTGGTTGCGGTAAGCTCGGCCAGGATATCGTAATCGGTCAGCTTCACCTTGTAGTATCCCAGCGGAGCCTCTTCGGTTGTTTTGTCTATGCGCGAGCGATACCCCGAATCGGGATTCATCTCGTCTCCCATAACCGTCTGCAGTTTCCCGTTGGTGGGCAACATACCCAGTCCCCCCATGGTCCATTCGTGAATGTGACTAAAACATCCGATACTCTCGAAGGTGGGTTGATAGCCTGCCTGCCAACCGGCATTCTGGTTGTCCGGACTGAGCTTAACCATTCCGAAGGGCATCCACGGACCGGGAGCGATCATCCAACGGGAATGTGCCGTACCGATGCGGGTATCTACATATCCGGCCGGAGTTTGCAATGGTTGGGGCGAGCGATTTACTTTTCCTTGCTGTAAGACCTTTCCATTGCACATCAGCTGGTAGTTGCTTGTTACGGCTTTCTTCACCGCGGGCATGGGGATTTCGAGCAGATACCGGGCGGTGTCCAGCAGCTGACTGTAGATCTCTTTCCCGTCCAGCCGGAACGAAATACGCGGAGTTCCCTCCAGATGTTCCATGTCTGCCAGAAAAGGTTGAAAGTTCTTGCCGTCGCGGTGTATCTCATAGTCGGCAACCTCCGTATTACGTATAAAAACCGGTTCGGAAGGGGTTAATCTGGTTCCGGCAGGAGCCTCCAGACGGATGTGGTCAAACAAAATCCACGATCCTTCCAGCACGGACAATGTAATGCTGTTACCCCCTTTTTTAAGGGTTTCGCCCGGGATACGTATCTCGAGTGTGCGGCCGGATGTACTCTGCAGCTTGCCTGCAATCGATAGGTCGCTTGCTCCGGCGGGTAGCTGGAACTTTTGTGACAGGTTGTTGATGCTTACCTTCAACAAGGGCGGTTTCTTTACGGCATTGTCGGCCACAACGATTATCAGCTTCCAGGTTCCCTGTGCCGGTATATTGTCCAACCCGAAAAGGATGTTGGATTCGTGTGTACGCCAGCCTGCAGTGCTCCAGGTGCCACCCCATTCGTCGGCCGGTCCCGGTATTACATAGGGAAAGGATCTGGAGGCGGTATCTTTTCCGATCAGGAAATAGCGGTCTTCGAACCCGAAGTCGGCTTCCAGATAACTTTTATATTTGTCGGGACCCAAAGCCAGATCGGCCGTGGAATGGTCGGCTTTCCCAATACTCCAGAGGATATGACCGCCATCGGCAGCCTGGCAAAAAGAACAGGGAAGCATGGCCGACAGCAAAACGGATAAGAAGGTGTGTTTCATCGTTGTATTATTTGAGGCAAAGAAAGCGGGCTTTTTAGTCTAAAACAAGTCATATTATTCCGATTGACTTGCACTATGTTCCGATTCCTTTGCGCGGTATGCCGAGGGAGAGATACCCATAACCTTGGTGAAAAGTCTCGAGAAGTAGGCCGGCTCTTCAAAGCCCAGCCGTAAAGCGATCTCATTCAGCTTCAGGTTGGTAAGCTCGATGTATTGGCAGGCCTTCTGTATTTTAAGCCGGATAAAGTAGTTGATGGGCGACGAGCCGGTCTCCTTCTGAAACAGCATGGAGAAGTGAGACGGCGAATACTTGAAGTAGGCCGCCAGTTGCTCGAGGGTAAGGTTGTGGTCGATATTCTCCTGCATGTAATGGATTACCCGCGATGAGAACGGATATTCACGGTGGCTAGGTATCTTGTAGTGCCGGAATTGTTCCAGCCACAGGAAAGATCCCATGAAAAGATACAGGCACATGGACGAGTAGCTCATGTATTCTTTTATATAGCCCATGGAGAAACAGCTGTAAATCTCTTCGAATAGTTGGGTGCGGTCCTGCAACCTAGAGTACTCTCCCGGCAGGATGGATACCGGATTGGGATGCTGCGGATAGAAGCTGGCACTCATCTTTCCCCTGAAATGGAGCCAGTAGATAGTCCACGGATCTTTCTCGTCGGCCCCGAAAGCATAGGGTTCGTTGGCCGGGATGATGATGTACTGGTTCTGTTCGATCCGGTACTCCTTTCCTTTTATCCTGTACCATCCTTTGCCGTCTGTACAGTAGATCAGCATACTATAGTTGCATCCTTTGTCTTTTTGTACGAAATGGTACTTCACCTTCGGAAAAAACCCTATCTTTCGTACGTACAGGTTGCCTATAAGCGGATCCTTACTGTATTGAGTAAGCAGCTCCTCGGGCAGGGAGATGGAACGTTCGCCTTTAAATCCTTCTTTGATCTTTATCATTATAGTATCGTAAGATTGTATAAGTAAATCGGAACAAATGTACTTCCCCGGGTTGGATTTACGAAATACCTTTGCAAAAAAAATTGATATACGTGTAAAATGAGAAAAAGTAATTATGATAAATATCCGTCCACTTCGGTTAACGGATCTCTTTGGGAGGGATGGGATGCCATCCTGAACCAGATAAAGTTGGATTTGTCCCTTCAAAACGGAAGGCATGTGCTGGTGGTGGAATGCTATCAGGGGGTGCATCACAAAGAGCTGCTTGAACAGCTGGCTCTTTTGCCGGTGGATGAACGGGTGGATACGCGCGATCTTTTCCGGGCCGAAGCGGAGATAGAGGAGATGACGCGTCCGTTTCTGACCGACGACCGGTTGTTTGGAAGGCGTTCTTCATTTTCGTACGCCGATTTTCTGGATAACAGCAAGGTAGAGGCTTTTCGCAGCCGACTGAAACAGTTACAGGGGGTGGTGCTTGTGTATGGACACGGTGCTGCCTGGGTGGCGGACCAGCCTGATACGTTGGTGTATGCGGATATGGCGCGATGGGAGATTCAGCTTCGTTCGCGCAGGCACGAGGTTGAAGGTCTGGGGGTACGCAATAGTGAGGAGTCGCCTTCGCTTCATTACAAACGTGGCTATTTTGTGGATTGGATTGTTTGTGATAATTTTAAGAAGCAATTGATCCCGCGGGTGGATTATTGGCTGGATACGCAGATTCCGTATCTTCCTAAAATGGTGGATGCATCTACCTGGCGGGAGGGGCTGACTAAAACGGTGCAGGGTCCTTTCCGGGTGGTGCCGTTCTTTGATCCTGCCCCCTGGGGTGGACAATGGATGAAGGAGATCTGCGACCTTGATAAGGAACAGGCCAACTTTGGTTGGTGTTTTGATTGTGTGCCCGAAGAAAACAGTCTTTCACTGCTTGTAAACGGCGTACGTTTTGAAATGCCGGCAAATAATCTGGTGTTTTATAAGACGCAGGAGTTGCTGGGCGGACCGGTGGAGGCGCGTTTCGGTGCCGATTTCCCCATTCGTTTTGATTTTCTGGATACGATGGGGGGCGGTAACCTGAGTCTGCAGGTGCATCCTACCACTCAGTATATACGGGATACATTCGGTCAGTACTATACACAGGACGAGAGTTATTATCTGCTGGATGCCACAGAAGAGGCTTCGGTCTACCTGGGATTGAAAGAGGGAGTGGATCCCGCTGAGATGGTTGAGGCGCTGCGGGCGGCTCAACAGGCAGGAGGTGATTTGGATGTGGACCGCTTTGTAAATAAATGGCCGGCGCGCAAGCACGATCATTTCCTGATTCCGGGTGGAACGGTTCACTGTTCGGGTGCCGGTGCCATGGTGCTGGAGATTAGCGCCACTCCAAGCTTGTTTACTTTTAAATTGTGGGATTGGGGAAGATTGGGACTGGATGGCTTACCCCGTCCGATCAATATCGAACATGGAAAGAATGTAATAAAGTGGGAACGTACTACCGGTTTTGCCCGTCGGGAGCTTGTAAACCGGGTGGAGCCGATCGCCAGCGGAGAGGGATGGACCGAAGAGCGTACCGGTTTGCATGAGAATGAATTCATAGAAACCCGCCGCCATTGGTTTACCGGCAAGGTGCTGCATCATACCGGTGGTGGTGTGAATGTGCTGAATGTGATTGAGGGCGACGAGCTTCTGGTGGAAAGTCCCCAACAGGCATTCGAACCTTTTGTGGTGCACTATGCCGAGACCTTTATAGTGCCTGCATCGGCAGAGAGTTATACAATCCGCCCCATCGGTTTATCAGAGGGTAAACGCTGTGGTACGATCAAGGCTTTTGTACGTTTTCGCGAATAACTTTATAAATGGACAGTATGTATACTACAGATAAACGTATTGTAATGACCCTGGATGCGGGAGGTACCAACCTGGTATTTTCTGCCATGCAGGGAGGAGTGGAGGTGGTGGAACCGGTAACCCTTCCTGCCGCTTCACATAACCTGAATGATTGTCTCCGTAACATTACCGAAGGTTTCGAAACGATTCGCAAGGCGCTTCCGGAACATCCGGCAGCCATTAGTTTTGCTTTTCCGGGTCCGGCCGATTACGAGGCCGGCATCATCGGCGACTTACCTAATTTTCCCTCCTTCAGAGGAGGGGTGGCACTGGGTCCCTACCTGAAAGAGGTGTTTGGTATTCCGGTTTTTATCAACAACGACGGAAATCTGTTTGCTTACGGTGAGGCGCTTGCCGGAGCTCTGCCGCAATTGAATAAACGTTTGGCCGGGGCGGGGAGCATCCGCAGATACAGAAACCTGCTGGGTATCACCCTCGGCACCGGATTTGGTGCGGGTGTGGTGCTGGACGGCAGATTGCTTTTGGGCGACAACGGCGCCGGGGGTGATGTGTGGTGCCTGCGGAATAAAAAGTATCCCCATTGCATTGCAGAAGAAAGTGTAAGTATCCGTGCCGTAAAAAGGGTGTATCACGAGCTTGCCGGGGAGTGGAATGAGGAGTCGGCCCACCTTACTCCCAAAGAGCTGTTTGAAATTGCAGAGGGTGTTCGTCCGGGTAACAGAGAGGCGGCCATCCGTTCTTTTGCCCAACTGGGGGAGATGGCAGGAGATGCCATTGCCCAGGCTATTACCCTGATTGACGGGTTGGTGGTGATTGGCGGAGGATTGGCCGGTGCTTCCAGATACATTTTGCCTTCCCTGATAGCTGAGCTTAACAGTTCCTTGCAAATGATGGATGGAACAACCGTGAACCGGTTGCAGATGAAGGCGTTTAACCTGGAGGAAGAGGATCAGTTTGCCGTGTTTGCCAAAGGTGAGGCGGTAAAAATAAGGGTTCCCGGTACGGATCGCCAGATTGATTACGATCCCTTTAAACGGTTCGGAGTGATGATTAGTAAACAGGGCACCAGCCGTTCGGTTGCCTTGGGTGCCTATGTCTATGCCCTGGATCAGTTGTAATACTATCAGATAAATAAACTAATTATGAAATACAATCGTCTTTTTCTTGTTTCCTTTTTAGCAGCTGCCTCAAGCTGGCTTTTACCTTGTACTGCCGGTGCCGGCAGTCCTGCTAACCGTTTGAAGGTAGATACACATTCTCTTGCACAATACGTTGATCCGCTGATCGGGACCGCCCATTGCCGCTGGTTTCATTTTACACCCGGTGCCCGACCGTTTGGAATGGCTAAGCCGGCTCCGTCTACCAATGGTCACCTTGGTAATAAATGGGGATGGGAGGCAACGGGCTACGATTACCGGGATCAGTCCATCGAAGGTTTTCCCTGTTTACATGAATTCCAGGTGGGCGGAATTGTTTTAATGCCTGCTGTTGGAAAGCTGGTGACTGTTCCGGGACCGCTGGAGATGAATGCTCCGGGGTATCGTTCCCGCTTCGACCGAAAGGACGAGTATGCCACTGCCGGATATTATTCGGTGCTGCTGAAGGATCACGGAGTGAAAGCCGAACTTACGGCTACTCCACGGGTTGCATTTCAGCGTTATACTTTTCCTGCCGGAAAGGAGAGCCGTATCCTGTTTGATATCGGGAACCGTCAGGGTGAGAGCGGGGCTGTAGAGGATGCGGAAGTGAAGCTTACGGCCGACGGCCGCATTGAGGGTTGGGTGCGTACCTTGCCCGAATATGTAAAAAAATACCAGCCGGACGCATCGGTCACTATGTATTTCTCGGCTGTAACAGATGCAAAGCCTACGGGTTACGGTACCTTTAAAGGTGCGGTTGTGAGTAGCAGCAGCAGGGAGTCGGCCGGAGTGGGTGCCGGTCTGTATCTTACATTCCAGACCAAAGAGCAGGAGGCTGTTACGGTTAAGGTAGGTCTTTCCTTTACGTCGGTCGCCAATGCCCGACTGAATTTGCAGACGGAGGCTGCTTCGCTTACTTTCGATAAGGCGAAACAGGAGGCTGCTGCACAATGGGAGGAGTATCTGGGCAGAATCAGGGTGGAAACCCCCAACCGCCAGGATAAGGTGAAGTTTTATACCGGTCTGTATCATGTGTTGCTGGGACGTGGATTGGCAAGCGACGTGAATGGGGCTTATCCCCGTAACGATGGGTCGGTGGGACAGATTCCATTGCTTAAGGGAAAGCCGAAGCACAATTTTTACAACACAGATGCAGCTTGGGGTGCACAGTGGAACCTGGCTCAGGTGTGGGCATTGGCTTATCCGGAGTATTATTCGGATTACATCAGCAGTCACCTGCTGGTCTACAAAGATACCGGATGGCTGGCCGATGGAATTGCCTGCAGCCGTTTTGTTTCCGGAGTGGGAACCAATCTGCTTAGCGCCATTCTTTCCGGAGCATATCAGTGCGGCATCCGCGATTTCGATGTGAACCTGGCCTACGAGGCTTCGCTCAAGAATGAGCTGGATGGCGTTGACCGCCCGCTTGGTGCGGGTAAGGTGGATACGGATTTGTTTGTAAAGTATGGCTATGTTCCCCACCAGGACAAAGGTGACGGTCCGGATGAGGCTTTTATGTTCTCGGCTTCACATACGCTGGAATATGCCTACAGTGCGTGGACGGTGGCTCAGTGGGCCGGACAGTTGGGTAAGACGGATGATTACGCTAAACTGATGGATCTTTCTAAAGGATGGGAGCGGATTTACGACGACTCACTTAACTTTGTCAGACCCAGAAAAGCGAACGGAGCCTTTGTGGATGACTTCGATCCTATGCAGGTGTGGAGGGGCTTTCAGGAGGGAAATGCCTGGCAGTATACTTTTTATGTGCCTCACGATGTAAAGGGACTGGTATCCAAAGTGGGTGCGGATGTCTTTAACCAGCGTCTGGACAGTATCTTTACTGTTTCGCGGAAGTTGATTTTCAGCGGAGGAAAAGAAGTTGGTGCTTTTGCCGGACTACAAACGCTTTACAATCATGGAAATCAGCCGTGTCTGCATATCTCCTGGTTGTTTAACGAAGCGGGGCGTCCTTCGCTTACCCAGAAGTGGGTGAGGGCTATCCTGGATGAGTTTTACGGCGTGGAGGGGATTCACGGATATGGATACGGACAGGATGAGGATCAGGGTCAGCTGGGGGCCTGGTATGTCATTGCTTCGCTGGGACTGTTTGATGTGAAGGGGCTGACTGATACTGAGCCTTCCTTTGCACTGGGCAGTACGTTATTCGACAAGGTTACCATTAAGCTGAACAAGAAGTATTATAAAGGTGATGAGTTTGTAATAAAGGCTGCCAATAACAATAAACAAAATCTGTACGTTAAGCAGTTCCGGTTAAATGGGAAACCCTGTAAGGAGACTCGTATCCCGTTCAGTAAGATTGTTTCGGGCGGATTGCTTGAGGTGGAAATGCAGGATACGCCTGTGGATCGTTATTGATGATACAAAACAGAAATACGCTTTAATTATCATAAAGGAAAAGGAGTAGGTCAGATTTCATACTTGGTTTTTCTACTTATTTCATTAGTTTTGCGCTTACAAAGTGTTAATCTAATTTCTATAAGTATGAATAAACTGTTTGGAATGCTTTTGTTATTGTGCTTCGGGTTGTCTGCTATGGCTTACGACTGGAAAGGACAATGGATAAGCACAGAACGTAGTCAGAGTCAGACTAACGAATGGCTGGCTTACCGAAAAACCTTTACTTTAAGTGATGTGCCCGCAGCACTGACGGCCCGTATTGCTGCGGATTCAAAATATTGGATGTGGATTAACGACAGCCTTGTCGTGTTTGAAGGCGGACTGAAACGCGGACCGGCTCCCGGTGCCACCTACTTTGATGAGGTGGAGATTGCTCCCTGGCTGAAACCGGGACAGAATACGGTGGCTGTGTTGGTCTGGCATTTTGGGAAAAGCGGTTTCAGTCATGCCAGCACCGGAAGGGCGGGGTTGTTGTTTGATGCGCAATCGCCTGCCTTCTCGTTGGTATCCGATGCTTCCTGGCGTTGTACACTTTATACCGCCTATGAAAATACATCGGCTCCGCATCCCAACTTCCGGCTACCGGAAAGTAACATACGTTTCGATGCTCAAAAGGAGATAAAGGACTGGCACCTTTCTTCGTTTAAAGGAAATCTGCCCCAGGCGCTGGTCTTAGCCCGGGCAGAGGCTTACCCTTTTGGAAAATTGGTGGCACGCCCCATTCCCTTGTGGAAAGATTACGGACTGCGCGGGTACGAAGCAATTAGGAAGTCGGCCAACGGCGATACATTGTTTTGCCGGTTGCCCTACAATTGCCACGTTACCCCTTATTTACATGTGGAGGCCGAAGCTGGTAAAACCATAGGTATGCTGACCGATAACTATGAAGGGGGAAGCGAGAAAAACGTTCGTGGCGAATATGTTACCCGTGCCGGAGAACAGACCTACGAGAGTCTGGGCTGGATGAATGGTCACGAAGTGATATACATTATTCCGGACGGAGTGGTTGTTAAGGATGTAAAGTACCGCGAAACGGGCTATAATGCCGATTTTGCTGGCTCTTTCTCGTCGGACGATCCCTTCCTGAACGAGTTGTGGAAGCGTTCTGCGCGTACCCTGTATGTTACCATGCGTGATACCTATATGGATTGTCCGGATCGCGAACGGGCACAATGGTGGGGAGATGAGGTGAACGAACTGGGCGAGGCCTTTTACGCACTGGATCCCCGTGGACAGAAACTTGCTCTTAAAGGAATATACGAACTGATGAACTGGCAAAGGGAGGACGGGGTGATCTTCTCGCCGGTACCTTCGGTCAACTGGGGACGGGAACTGCCGTTGCAGATGTTGGCTTCGGTGGGTTACTATGGCTTTTTTACCCAGTATTTTTATAGCGGCGACAGTACCTTTGTGCCTGTTATTTACGACCGCCTGCACCGCTACCTGCACGAGGTTTGGCAACCCGAAGCGAATGGTCTGGTTCCGGAACGTTCTGGCGATTGGAGTTGGGGCGACTGGGGTGAGCATGTGGATATGGGAGTGCTTACCAACTGTTGGTATTACCTGGCCCTGAAAGCCGAATTAAATTTTGCTGCCATGCTGGGTAAAGAGGATGATGTGCGTATGCTTACAGGAATGATGAACTCTTTTGTATCTTGCTTCAATACAAAATACTGGAACGGGTCGGCTTATCGTTCGCCCGGTTATAAGGGGGAGACCGACGACCGGGCGCAGGCTATGGCTGTGGTTTCAGGATTGGCTGCGGCCGACAAGTATCCGGCCTTGCTGCAGGTGTTCAAAAAAGAATATCATGCCAGTCCGTATATGGAAAAATATGTGTTGGAGGCGCTGTTCCGTATGGGGGAAGCCGATTTCGCCCTTTCGCGGATGAAAGATCGTTATAGTAAAATGATGGGATATAAGGATTATACCACCTTATTTGAAGGGTGGGGGATCGGTGCAGATGGTTTTGGCGGTGGTACGATCAACCATGCCTGGAGCGGCGGACCGCTCACCATTCTAAGTCAGCTTCTATGCGGCATAGAACCTACTTCTCCCGGATTCAAAACGTTTAAGATTGCTCCCCGGATGGGATCGGTAGGAAATGCGTCGGTCAAAGTTCCCACTCATCACGGATTGATCGAGGTTACGATTACCCGCAAAGGAAAAGCGATGACAATCCATGCGGTTGTTCCCCCGGGAACAAAGGCGGAGATATGCTTTCCCAACGGTAAACGATTCCACGTAACGGCAGGATCACATCTGCTGAAAGGACGGGCATTTTAAAATAAAAAAAACCGCAGGTTTTATTGGTCTGCGGCTTTTTTATTTAGTCTTTTTTCTCCAGCTTTATATAGGTGTACCAATACATTCCTCCTACAAATACGGCCCCACCCACGATATTTCCAAGGGCGGAGGGAATCAGATTGTTAAAGAAGAAAGCGCTCCAGGTAACGGGTGCTCCTTCGAAAATACCCATAGGGACGTAGAACATGTTGGCAATGCTGTGTTCGTATCCCAGTACCACAAAGGCCATCACCGGCCACCAGATGCCCGCAATCTTCCCAGTAGTGGTATGGGCCGTAAGTCCCAGCCATACAGCCAGGCAGACCAACCAGTTGGCCCCAATCCCTTTCAGGAAGATTACATGCCAGGGTTGAGTCGTTTTTAAAACGGCTGTATGTATGATTGACTCCTGCCAGGGAGCGTGACTAAGGATGCCGGTTATGTGTACAAGCAGATAGGCAAAAAAGATTGTCCCGATAAAGTTGCTTCCAAAAACCAATGCCCAGTTTTTAAGAACGGTATGCCATTTTATTTTCCCATTCATAAATCCCGGTATCAGCATGGCATTGTTGCCGGTAAAGAGTTCGGCTCCGGCTATGATAACCAGCATAAGTCCTACCGGGAACATCAATCCGGATAGTAATTTGGGAAGTACCGGATTTTGTTCCGAAATTCCCGGGAAACCGTAACCTACAAAAACGGCAAGGGTTGCCCCCATAGCTATGTAGGCACCTGCAAGCATGCCCAATGTTAAGGTTTTCTTCCAACTATAATTTGCTTTGTCGATTCCTGTTTTCTCTGCGATAACAGGAAGTTCTTTAGGTGTGTATATGCTCATCTAAATACTGTTTGGGGCGCAAAAATACAAAATAGTCTTTATATTTGCACTTCGTTTTAAAGAAAGGATGAACAATGGCGAAGAAGAAGACAAGAAAACCCTCTACCAGAAAAGGCAACAAAAAGAAGCAAGTTGTCGATTTTATCAAACAAATTATTGTTACTGCATGTGTTGTTATCGTCTGTTTCATAGCTTTTTGGATAGGATATGAATTTATTTTTCCACAGGATGCCTCCTCAATCGGAAAGAAGCTTGAATCAGTTGAAAAAGGAACCGAAAAGAACAGCGGATATCCCGATGATTTGTATGCAGATACTGAGACGGATCCTGCCAATACGGATGTTCCGGTTATTTCGGAGCCCGAAACTATCCCTTTCAGTATGCCCGATGAGGTTGAGATGCCTCGTATGGAGAGTGATCGTCCCGAAGAAATTATTACTCGCGAAAGCTTTGCCGTTTCTTACAACAGAACGTATCGTATCCCCAATTGGGTAGCCTACGAACTGACGGCTCAGGAGGCCGGAAGCAATAAAAGCAGCCGGAGCAATAAGTTTGTTCCGGATCCCGAACTGGATGGTACTCCTGATACCCGCGATTACAGCCGTTCCGGATACGACAGAGGTCACATGGCTCCGGCAGGGGATATGAAGTGGTCGCATCAAGCCATGAAGGAGTCTTTCTACACCAGTAATATTTGTCCCCAGGACCACTATATGAACCAGGGTATCTGGAATGATCTTGAAAATAAATGCCGCGTATGGGCTAAGAAACACAAGTCGGTTTGGGTGGTGACCGGACCGGTTATAAGTAAAAAGATGAAGCGGATAGGGGATACCGGTATCGGAATTCCGGAAGCGTTTTTTAAAGTGCTAATGTATTCTACCGGAACTACGCTGGAAGGTGTGGCGTTTGTTCTCGAGAACCGGAATTACGAAGACAGTGATTTGAAAAAGTATGCCATGCCGATTGATGAAGCAGAGAAGCTGACCGGAATTGATTTCTTTCATCAATTACCCGATGCTGTGGAAGATAAGATGGAGTCGGAATTGCACCTCAAGAAATGGGGGTTGTAACGGACTATTCAATCTCTGTTTTGCAAACACAGAATACCAGCATCTAGTGTAGAAGATAATCTGTAAAGGCTGCCGATCGTAAGTTACCTGCACAAACTATAAAGAATAGAATAAAAAGAGAAAGAAGTATCCACTGATAGTGAAACTTCCTTCTCTTTTTATTCTAATTTTCTCTTAATATGGGAATGATGTTTACTTAGGGTGTTCTTTTATGGTAAGAATCCAAAGAACGCCAAGTGAACCTATTTGGTGTTGTATTCAACGATTACATCAATTACCAAGGCTCAAATGGTTATATCAGCATCTTTATCATCTTTACCGCAACGCCTCGATCTCTTCCGTAGTACGAGGTAATTGTTTTCCCAACAATCGTGATCCAGTGGGTGTAATCAGGTAGTCGGCTTCGTTACGTATACCACCGAAATCTTTGTAGGTTACCACCTTTTCGTAGTTGATAAACTCTTCGAATTTACGTTCGCTTCTCCAAAGATCAATCAGTTCGGGAATAAAATAGATACCCGGTTCGATGGTATGTACAAATCCAGGTTCAAGCATTCTGCCCAGTCGCAATGACTTTCTTCCAAACTGCGTGCTTTTGGGTTGGCCGTTATGTCCAACATAAATCTCACCCAGATTTTCCATATCGTGTACATCAAGTCCCATCATATGTCCCAATCCATGGGGATAGAAAAGAGCATGTGCTCCGGCTTTTACAGCTTCGGCGGCATCTCCGCGCATAAAGCCCAGCGACTTGAGGCCTTCCACAATTACTTTGGCAGAGGTGTCGTAAACCGATTCGAAGGTAACCCCCGGACGAAGTTCTTTGATAGAAGCTTCATGAGAGGCAATCACGATATCGTAAATTTCCTTCTGACGGGTGGTATAGGTGGCATCTGCCGGAATGGTGGATGTCATATCCCCTGCATAACCCATTTCTGTTTCCGCTCCGGCATCCAGCAGGAACAGGTCTCCGCTCTTAATCTTGTTTCCATGATGATGATTGTGCAGCGTCTGACCGTTGATGGTGGCTATGATGGGGAAGGATAGCTGATAGTTGGCCGCAAGCGCAACCTCGGCCACGGCTGCAGCCACTTCGCTTTCCATGATACCCGGACGAACCGTGCGCATGGCTGTAAGATGCATATCGGCTGTAACAATACAAGCCTTTTCTATTTCGGCAACCTCTTCTTCGCTCTTATAATTACGTTGGTTGATCACAGCCATAATAAACGGAAGAGAAGCTTGCTGAACGGCCGGATGTTCGCCGGTCCAGGCAAAGAGTTTGAGCTGATGTTCAGGACGGTAAGGAGGCAGGTAATGAATTTTCTGCCCTTTCTGAATGGCATCCTTCAGGTATATTTCCGTTGCATTTGAGGGTAGCATATGGGTGATGCCTACCCTTTCGCATTTTTCGCTCAGCGTGGGCTGCTGACCCATCCATACGATGGAATCGATGGTGAGCTCGTCGCCAAAAATAATCTCTTTGTTGTTGTCGATATCGATTACAGCCGACAAGCCGGCATAGGATAAGCCAAAATAGTAAAGGAAAGTTGAATCTTGTCGGAAAGGATACGTGTTATCTGCGTAGTTTACGCCGCATTCTTCGTTACCCAAGAATAATAACAGCCCCGATCCGATGGTTTTTTTGAGTTGTGTACGGCGGGCAATGTAAGTTTCTTTTGAGAACATAATTCTAACATTTTGATTTAATGATACCAAAGATAGGTAATAATTTTAACAAAAAAATGAATAGAGTTGCTAAAATTGCTTTATTTAATTGATTTTATATATATTTGTTGACCATAAAATGGGAACCATAAATTATTACCTAATTATTAATAACTCCATTACTAACAATTTTATGAGAAGAGTAGCTTTCTTTTTTTGTGCGCTATTCGTTTTTGTTTGCATGCAGGGTCAGACCAATTTCTGGGAGAATCCTACGCTGGTGAATGAAAATGTAGAAAAGGCGCGCGCAACTTTTGTACCTTATCAGAAGTCGGAACTGGCCCTGACGGGTGATAAGTTCAAAACTCCGTTTGTACATTCGCTAAACGGAACATGGCGGTTTAAGTTCAGTGTAAAACCATCCGAACGTCCGTTAGACTTTTATAAAACCACCTATTGTGATAACGATTGGAGCGATATCAAGGTTCCTTCCAACTGGGAGATGGAAGGATTCGGTATTCCGGTATATACCAATGTACCCTATATCTTCCCTCATAATCCTCCTTACCAGGATAACGAAGATGTGCCCGTCGGCTCATACCGTACTACTTTTACCGTGCCTGCCGGATGGAACGGACGCGAAACTATTCTGCACTTTGAATCTATCGCCGGTGCTGCCACTGTATGGGTAAATGGCGAAAGAGTAGGATATTCAAAGGCATCCAAGACAGCAGCCGAATTTAATATTTCGAAGTATCTTAAAACAGGCAAAAATCAGCTTGCTGTAGAGGTGTTCAAATGGAGCGATGCTTCCTATCTTGAAGATCAGGACTTCTGGCGTCTGGCTGGTATCGAACGTGACGTGTATCTGATTTCTCGTCCCAAAGTGTCGTTGGAAGATTTCTTTGCCGTGGGCGACCTGGACAAAAGCTACAAGAATGGTATCTTTTCGATGGATGTAAACGTACGCAACTTTAACGATGCAGCAGCTGCAGGTTATTCGGTTGTAGTAGGTTTAACGGATGCAGCCGGAAAGACGGTTTTCACCAAAACACTTGGTGTTCCTTCTATCGCAGCCAAGGGAGAACAGAAAGTTTCCTTCAAGCAATCGGTTGCTAGTCCCAAGTTATGGAGTGCAGAATACCCCAATTTATACAATCTTACCGTAACCTTAAAGGATGCACAAGGTAAAACGGCCGAGTTTACCGCTGCGAAGACCGGTTTCCGTAAGATAGAGATGAAAAACGGTCAGGTTTGGATCAACGGAACACCTATTATCATCCGCGGAACAAATATCCACGAACATCATCCTAAAACAGGTCACACAGTGGATCAGGCTACCCGTATCGAAGACATCCGCCTGATGAAGCTGAACAACATCAACGCCATTCGTATGAGTCACTATCCTCAGAGCATTGAGATGTTCAAACTATGTGACCAATACGGACTGTACGTAATTGACGAAGCCAATATTGAAGTACACGGATTGGACGGATTCGACCGTTCACGTCACCCGTCGTTCATAAAAGAATGGTTAGGTCAGCACATGGATCGCACCATCCGCATGGTTGAACGCGATAAAAACCACCCGTCTATCATTGGATGGTCTACCGGTAACGAAAGTGATTTCGGACCTAACTACATTGAAACATACAACTGGATGAAACAACGCGACCCGTCCCGTACGGTTCAGTGCGAACGTGCAAGTGAGAACCAGTACACTGATATTATTGCCTGGATGTATACTTCACCCCAGCGCTTACAGGCTTATGCCGACCGTAAAGACACCAACCGTCCGTGGATTCTTTGTGAGTATGCGCATGCTATGGGTAACAGTACCGGTAACTTCCAGGAATACTGGGATATTATTCTGAAATCGCCTAATTTGCAGGGTGGTTTTATCTGGGACTGGGTAGACCAGGGCTTGGAAGCAACCGATCCCAATGGAAGAAAATACTTCTATTATGGAGGAGATATGGGTGGCGACCGATGGGTACACCAGGAGAATTTCTGTGCGAATGGTTTGATTAGTGCCGACCGCACCCCGCATCCGGGATTGATTGAGGTGAAGAAGACATACCAGGGTATCTACTTTGAGGCAGACGATTTGCTGAAGGGTAAGATCAAGCTGGTGAATCATTTCCAGTTTACCGACCTGAGCAGATACAACTACCAGTGGTCTTTCCAGGTAAATGACAAAGTAGTGGCTACAGGAACATTTAACGCTTCCGGTAAACCCGGTTCGATTACTCCGGTTACCATCAACTTGCCTTCATACACTCCTAAAGCCGGCGAAGAGTACTTCCTGAATGTTTGTGCTTTGGAGAAAGAGGGAACAGAACTGGTTCCGGTAGGACACGTTGTGGCTTCCGAACAGCTTCAGCTGCCGGCTAGTAACTATTTTGAAGTGAACCGTAAGGCCGACGGCACCTTGAAAATATCCAAAGACGACAAGGACCTGAAGTTTGAAAGTGGATCTGTACAAGGTACAATCAGCTTGCAGCGTGGATTGCTTACTTCATATAAGAAGGATGGCAAGACATTGCTTACTTCTGCACCTGTTCCTAATTTCTGGCGTGCACCGACCGACAACGACTTTGGTGAAAATCTGCAACATCGTACCAATGTTTGGCGTACGGCAGGCGAAATCCGCAACCTTGTTTCGGCAGAGGTAAAAGACCAGACGGCTGATGGAGTAGAGGTGGTTTGCAAATTCAAGATTGCTTACCTGGATGTAGACTATACCATGAGCTACTTTATCCGTAACGACGGTGCTGTTGAGGTAACCGGAAGCATGGATATGGGTACAAAGGAATTGCCGGAACTGCCACGCTTCGGTATGAAAATGCAATTGCCCGAGTCGTTCGACCAGGTTTCATATTACGGTCGCGGTCCGTTGGAAAATTACTGGGATCGTAAACGTGCCTCTTTTGTAGGTCGTTACGATGCGAAGGTGAAAGACCTAGGCTTTAATTACATTCGTCCACAGGAAAACGGTAACCGTGCCGATATTCGCAAGGTAAGCTTCGTGAACCCCGAAGGTGTGGGTGTACAGATTGAAGCTGTTGGTCAGCCCATCAACTTTACAGCCCGTCATAATTTTGACGAAGACTTTGATCCGGGTCTGACTAAAAAGCAGCAGCATATCTCCGACATCGACCGTCGCGATCTTGTTGCCGTAAATATCGACTTGCAACAACGTGGTTTGGGTGGTGATACCAGCTGGGGTGCCCGTCCGATGGATAAGTACAGATTGATGGATAAGAAGTACAGCTTCTCTTACCTGATTCGTCCGTTTGTTAAGTAACGTACGTTTATAAAATCAATTATAACAGAGAGGGTGAAATCGAATTCCGATTTCACCCTCTTTTTCTTGTTTGCCCGGTATGAATGTATTCAAACAGATTTAAACGAATTCAAAAGCATTCAAACGAGTACAATCTGCTATGGAGATATTCTATCCTACGTTAGAGATTCTGAATTCATCCATAGTATCAGAGTCCAATCTGCTATGAAGATATTCTATCCTTATAATTACCAAATAACTACCGTATATCTTTCAGTCGATCAGTTAGTCGAACATCAAACTCATAAAAGGATGTTCCGGATAGAAGAGGAAGTGGGCCAGTTGCCCGATGTCCATCGTTAGCACTTCGAAAGCCTCGTTATCTGCTTTTGAGTGGCAATTGCACGGAGTCTCATCACCCCCGGTTTTTGTATCGATCTGTTTATTTATTATTCCTTTTTGAAAGGAATAATTTCTTTCGGTCTGGATACCTTTGTTGTTCGTTGTTTTGTAGCATTTCCCGCTCTCAATGCAATAAGAGCCGTTGTTGTTGGTCAGCAGCGGATCAGACAAATGAATGATCATCCGCCTTTCCGGGTTTACGGCTGCCCACATGGACAGCATTTTATAAGCATCAATAATCCGGGCCATACCGAATGGAATAGTTTGCCTTTCTTCAGAGGAGGTATTGGGTACAACCGTACGATATATCCCGGAGGAGGCATGGTAGTGGTTTAAAGCTGTGCGAAGTAAAACCTCCTTCACCTCTTTGCTGTCAGCCACCAACTCTTTGGCAACAAAAGAAGAACCACCGGCAGGTACCGTAAAAATGATGCCGACCGGAATATGTTCATTGTTTAACGCTACCCATATCTTCCCGTCGGAAATGGCATAGTCATGCACAATAGTCCGGAAGTTGGTATAGGAGTGTAATATACAAGCGTTCCGTTCCCTTAACCGTTGATCAAAATAGGAAAAACAAGTATCCATAAGATCCTCTCTCTTTTGCAAAAAAGAGTCCCCCAGATCGCCAATGGAATACTGTTCCAAAAGAATAGCATCTTCACCATACTTTAAACCATTCTCACTGTACTGCAAATCATCTTCTCCGCATTGTAATCCATCTTTCTCGTACCGTAAACTGTCTTCCGGTTGCTGTAAATTTTCTTCCCCCAAGCGTACCCCTTCTTCTTTGCACGAGAATACTTCTTCCTCTAAGCGTTGCTCTTTGGGCGGAAAACCTACGGACGAGGGAGATGTTCCACCCGTAATCGATGCCAAGAATCGATCTTTGGGTGGATAAACCTGCTGATTGTAGGCGAAAACCGTTGCGTAACCACTCTTCTCATAAAAACCATAAAGCCACGGTTCGGCAGGAATCAGAATCGATAACGGTATCTGACGGTGCTCCATCTCTTTGAATGAATCAATCAGCAACCTACGCATCAACCCTCGGCCCTGTGCTTCGGGAAGGGTCCCAGCACCTGATATATAAGACGCTGTAACCTCCTGGTTCCATATCCGAAACGGATAGGGTAACATATATAAAGCCGATAAGATACGTCCCTTTTCTTCCAGCACACGGATGTTTTCATCACGTACTACCTCGTGGAAGAAAAGAGAAATAAACGCTTCCGTATCACCAAAAAGCGATTTCCATAACGACTTTAATTGTTCTATATCCTTCATCAATTTATTTTAATAGTCTTGCAACTTCGATTAGAGGTTCCGTACATCTCCGTTTACATAGTAGCTTACCAGTCGAAACAAACAACCATTTATTGTCCGTTGGTCACGCTCAACGCAATTCGGTGTTTGGGAGAATACTAAAACATTCGACCATTTATTCTCCGTTGATCACGCTCTGCCCGTCAATAGGTAATATCGTGCTGACGAATCAAGCAATTATTTATTGTCCGTTGGCCGGTTTCTTTATCACTACATTCTTCTCAAGCAAAAATACCGGATTATAAGACAACTTGGCTTGTCGCAAGCCCGGTAATCCTAAATCCTCTTCTCTGTTCACGTATGTATATTGCTCCGGAATGCGTGAAGCAAATTCCTGGTTAATAATCGTAAAGGCACCCTGGTAATTTACATCCGCCTTTTCCACATGCACCCCAAAGGTATTATGATTAATGGGCGATCCAAAGGAGAATGCTATAATTTCTGAACCAACCCTGATGGCACCACCCATCAGTCCCAGCGCCTCAAAATTCTGCAATGCATAGGTAAGCGACCTGCGTTCGAATGTCAGATCGTCACCATCCGTATCCGGATCATTGGCTTTAAACCACTTATGTTCCAGTCGGAGGCAATGCGGAACCAAGTCTGGCGTAATGGGAAGATACTCGTAATCGGGATTCTGTTTCTTAAAATTATTGATGTGATTCCGCTTGGACTGAAATTTTTTCCCCTTAAGCGAAGTAAGATCCTCCCTCAGGTAAATATAATCGTAGTAGTCTCGGTTGGGCAGATAAACCAATTCGTTGGGGAAATGCACCTCCAGATTCTCTTTGGCAGCAGGCGTAATACCCAGCATACACAAGGGATGTCCGTTAGCCAGCGAATCTTGCTCTATCAGCTCGACCGACTTCTTCAAATCCCCTTTGCCTATCGGACACATGTAAGCAATACGGGTTCCGTCTTCAATCCAGAAACGGATCAACAACTCGCCGTCTACAACCGCGTACTCACTTTTATAAAGAAAGCGCCAGCTGCACATATTAGAAAAAGAAAAATCACAATTACGATAATCCCCCGGAAGGGTGAAAGATTGTATAATACCCCTGTCGTCAAGGGTAATTGGTTTAAATGGTATATCCATGTCTGTTTTTTTGTTGCACCTATAGAACTATTAACCCGCCAATAATGTTTAGTGGAAATATAAAATTTCGGCTAATAATTTTATTTTACTTACTAATAAAGAGAATCTATCAAACAATTGAACAAATGTAATTGTTCTAAGTACATGAAAAAAGTTTTTAACTAAAAATAAAGATATATGGAATTAGCAGATGTAGGATTGATCGGGTTGGCAGTTATGGGCGAAAACCTTGCATTGAACATGGAAAGCAAGGGATATAAAGTAGCTGTATATAATCGTAGCGCACCCGGAGAAGAGGGAGTGGTTGATCGTTTTGTGAATGGAAGAGGTAAAGACAAAAAATTTATCGGCTCAAATAACATTCAGGCATTCGTTAACTCCATCCGTGCTCCCCGAAAAATAATGATGATGGTAAAAGCCGGTTCTCCCGTAGACGAGCTTATTTCGCAACTGGTACCCTTCCTTTCGCCGGGTGATGTGATTATTGATGGAGGTAACTCCGACTTTAACGACACCGAACGCCGGGTAAAAGAGGTGGAACAGAAAGGTTTTTATTTTATCGGATCCGGAATCTCAGGAGGAGAGGAGGGTGCACTTAACGGTCCTTCCATCATGCCCGGCGGTTCAGCCAAGGCCTGGCCTTTGGTACAGGAACTGCTTCAGTCCATCGCCGCCAAGCTGGAAGACGGCACCCCCTGCTGCCAATGGATTGGTAACGGAGGAGCAGGCCACTTCGTAAAGATGGTGCACAACGGCATCGAATATGGCGACATGCAGCTTATAGCCGAAGCCTACTCGTTGCTCAGAGCCGGAAAAGAATCAGACAACGCACAGCTTGCCACCGTGTTCGACAACTGGAACAAAGGCGATCTGGATAGCTTCCTGATCGAGATTACCGCCAACATCCTGCGCTTCAAGCAGGTGGACGGTACCTATCTGGTGGATTCCATTCTGGATGTAGCCGGACAAAAAGGAACGGGTAAGTGGAGTGCCATGGCTGCCATGGATCAGAACGACCCGCTTACATTAGTAACCGAAGCCGTGTATGCCCGTATGCTATCCGGCCTACAGAGCGAAAGACAAAAAGCATCCGCCTTGTATCCCGGACAAGGAGAGGAGGTAGCTAAGTTAACTACCAACGATATCCGTGATGCCTTGTACGCATCTAAAATTATCTCTTATGCACAGGGATTCTCGCTGATGAGCCGTGCTTCCGCATCTTATAAATGGAACCTGAACTACGGAGCCATTGCCCAGATATGGCGTAAGGGATGTATCATACGTTCGGCCTTCCTCGGCAAGATTACGGAAGCCTACCAACACAATCCGGAACTCGAAAATCTGCTGTTCGATCCATTCTTTAAACAAAAGATCGAAAACTCCCAGTCGGCCTGGCGTAAAGTGGTATCTGCCGCGTTTGCTTCGGGAGTGGCCATCCCTGCTATGGCATCGGCCCTCAGTTATTTCGACGGACTACGCACCTTGAACTCGTCGGCCAACCTTATCCAGGCGCAGCGCGACTACTTCGGAGCACATACCTACGAACGAACCGACAGTCCGAGGGGACAGTTTTTCCATACCGACTGGACCGGTAAAGGCGGCTCTACGCATTCGGGAAATTATAACGTATAAAAGAGGAGGGAACCTATGAACGAAAAAGTAGACAGTCAGCTTATTGTTATTTTCGGAGCCTCGGGCGACCTTACAGGCCGCAAGCTGATCCCTTCGTTGTATGAACTGCATAAACGGGACCTGCTTCCCGAGAAGTTGTGTGTGATGGGTGCAGCGCGTACCGAGTATACCGACGAGGAATTCCGTAACATACAGCGTGAAAACCTGGAGCATTCGCAGAAAGGGAAAGAGCTTAAACCCGGCGATATCGACGCTTTTCTGGAGCATATCTGCTATGTAAGCTTCGATTCGGGCAAGAGCTCCGACTATTATAAACTAAAGGATCGCATCACGGAGAAGCAAACTGCTCAGAATCTGCCGGATAAGGTAATGTATTACCTGGCTACTCCACCGCAGATGTACGACCTGATTCCTCAGTATCTGCAGGAAAACGGGATGAATGTAGCCGCTACTCCCGAGGGATGGCGACGGGTTATCATCGAGAAACCCTTCGGTACGAGTCTGGAGACAGCGCGCGCGCTTAACAAAAAGTTGATGAGTATCTTCGATGAAAAAGAGATTTACCGCATCGACCATTACCTGGGAAAGGAAACCGTACAGAACATCCTGGTGCTGCGGTTCTCCAACGGGATTTTCGAACCCCTGTGGAACCGTAACTACGTAGATTCTGTAGAGATAAAGGTCTCCGAAACCCTGGGAGTGGAAAACCGTGGTAAATATTACGAAGGCTCCGGGGCCATGCGCGACATGATACAGAATCACCTGATGCAACTGATGGGCTTTATCGCCATGGAGTCGCCCGCCGTGTTCGAAGCCGAACCTTTGCGCGACGAGATTGTAAAGGTGTTCCGTTCACTGCGTCCCTACAAGTCAGCCGAGATAGACCTTAACGTGGTACGCGGACAATATGAGGGATACAGTCAGGAGCCCCAGGTGTCGCCCACTTCCACTACGGAAACCTACGTTGCCATGAAGTTTTTCATCGACAACTGGCGGTGGGGCGGTGTGCCCTTCTACCTGAGTACAGGCAAGAAGCTGGATGAGAAGAAGTCTGAGATCGTAATCAACTTTAAATCCACACCCAACCAGCTTTTTAGCGGTCAGTGCTCCGGCACCTCCTGCAACAAGCTTACCATCGCCATCCAGCCCAACGAAGGTATCTCCCTTCAGTTCGGACTAAAGATGCCAGGTGCCGGATTTGAAGTAAAACAAGTAAGCATGGACTTTAAGTACGAATCATTGTCGAAAGTCTACCTCCCCGACGCCTATGAGCGCTTGTTGCTGGATGCCATGCTGGGCGATTCCACCCTGTATGCCCGTAGCGACGCTTTGGAGGCAAGCTGGAAGTTTATCGACCCCATCCTGGCACACTGGAAGGAATCAGGCGATCAGAACCTGTATCCCTACACACCCGGAACCAAGGGACCCAAAGAGCGTAAACCCCTCAAGGTATTACCTCGTCCCTGTATTTGTTACAGTAAACAACAGATTGAATAATGGAAATAAAAAGATACAAGACTAGTGCAGAGGCCCTGGAAGGTCTCACCGGGTTGCTTGCCGACCTTATGAGTGCCAGGCCCGGACCTTTTCACCTGGCCATTTCGGGAGGTGATACACCCAAAAACCTTTTCAGACTTTGGGTGGAGGCCTACAAAGATAAAATAGACTGGAAACAGCTCAGATTCTATTGGGTGGACGAGCGTTGCGTACCTCCGGCCGACAGCGAAAGCAACTACGGACAAGCCAAATTACTCCTTTTTGATCCCTTGCAAATTCCGGATGAACACATATTCCGTATGAAGGGAGAGGTTGATCCTGTAGCCGAAGCAGCACGCTACGCCACCCTTTTAGATAAGCAGCTACCCAAGGTAAACGGATTGCCCCGTTTCGATTGCATCATGCTGGGAGTGGGAGGCGATATGCACACCGCATCCATATTTCCGGGTAACCTGGCCTTGCTTACTGCAAAGGAAACCGTAACAACAGCTGTACATCCCGTATCGGGACAAACACGCGTAACGCTTACAGGGCCCGTTCTGCTGAACGACACTCCTTTGCTGATTCCTGTTATCGGAGCATCCAAAGCCCCGGTGATAGAAGCCCTGGCCAGAGGACTGGATCCGCAAAACCCAACCCCGTCGGCTTACGTGCTGAGCAAAGCAAACCATGCAACCGTAATTACGGATGTAAACTAAAAAGAAAAACGCAATTCGGATTGAACAGCGTTAACTTACGGATCTAACAGCAATGCTTCCACCAGACGTTTTTGTACAAACAATACGTTTGCGCTGGAGGCATCGCTCTTTTAGATTGAAGATGATGTTGGGGTTGAAATGCTGTCCGTTTATGCGTGTCTCAAAATGCAGGTGTGCCGTAGTGGTTCTGCCGGTACGACCGGTCAGACCTATTGGCTGACCCGCTTTTACGATATCGCCGGATTTAACGAAGTTTTTGGAATTATGACTGTATACGGTCTCCAGACCGTTATAATGACGTACCACAATTACATTTCCGTAGGCAGCGTAGGGTTTGGACATCCTCACCACGCCATCGAAGGCCGACAGGATCGTGTCGTTGGGAACGGTTTTAATATCCACCCCTGTATGCCTGCGCCGTTTTCCTCCATAAGGCGAAATCACCTTGGCCCCGGGCAACGGAAAAGCAAAATCCTCGTCGGCAATCAGATCCAGGTTGATGGTATGTTTGTTGCCACTCTTGAACAAGGCCGGATCGTGAGCCACCAGATGATTTATCTCTCTGGGAGAAAACGTTTGGGTAATCTCAATCCGCGGATCCACAATGGGTTCGAGTGCAGCTTTAGGCATGCAAAAACTAAAATCGGTTGCCGGAAGCGGAATATTCTGTGCAGGCAGAACCACCTTCGGAGTGTAGGCTGCCAGCGAAACTTCTTGCTTTTGAAAGCGGGAGAATTGAGTGGAACAGGAACTGAACAACAACAACGCAGAGCAAGAGATTAAACAAAGTATGTTTTTCCGATATTTTTTCATGAATACAAACATAAGAATTAAAATTTTCTTATCCTACGCCCTTCTCTCTTCTTAGCTTTTCTTTTCATATTTTTACATTACCAACCTTTAAAGCATTCCCTTTTATACTATTTTTGTGCTCATTATTAACAAGTACCAATTAAAAATATGGAAAACGTAGAATTGAAAGAGATGACCCCGGCCGATCTTGAATTTGTAAAAGAGGTATACGATTACTATATACTCCATTCTACTGCCGTATTCTACCTGCATCTCTTAACCATCAGCGAGCTGGGCGAAAACATCCGTCTGGGCGACCCCCGTTACCTGGCCTATACCATTCATGCCAACAACCAGCGGTGCGGCTTTTGCTACATTTCCAAGTTCAAACCCAAGGAAGCTTTCGACGTAACTGTCGAGATAACCGTCTACCTCACACCTTCAGCAGGAGGTAAAGGCATCGGATATGCTGCCATGAAACAGTTCGAGCCCCGTATCTGGGAGGCTGGATTCCATAACATCGTGGCCCTTATCACCGGCGAGAACACAGCCAGCGTACGCCTTTTCGAGAAATGCGGCTATACCGAATGCGCACGTATCAAACAGGTGGCCCGTAAGTTCGACCGTCTGCTAGACCTGCTCATCTATCAGAAATTGCGCGCTTCCTGAAGGGAGGCATGTTAATATTCATTAGTTTTTTGATGTGGTTCAACAATGAACTCTCAATAAAAAACCATTTCTTTGCCCTACCATATTTTCGTCCTTAAACTTATCATTGTATGAACACATTTTTGAATGCCGATTTTTTACTTAAATCGGATACTGCGAAAGCGCTTTACCATAATCATGCGGCCAAGATGCCGATAATCGACTACCACTGCCACCTTAATCCGCAGCAAGTAGCCGAAAACTATGGATTTGCAGATCTCACCGAGATCTGGTTGGGAGGCGATCATTACAAATGGAGGGCCATGCGTGCCAACGGCGTTCCGGAAGAGTACATCACCGGATCCAAACCATCTTATGAAAAGTTTATGAAGTGGGCAGAAACCATGCCCTATACCCTTCGTAATCCGCTATATCACTGGACGCACCTTGAATTGAGCCGTGTATTCGGTGTAGATAAAGTGCTTAATCCAACCACCGCCCGCGAGATATACGACGCGTGCACGGCCAAGCTTCAGCTTCCCGAATTCAGAGCCCTGGGCATCATGAAACAAATGAACGTTGAGGTAGTCTGCACCACAGACGATCCCATCGACTCCCTTCAATATCACAAACAACACCGTGATAATGAAACCGGTATAAAGATGCTTCCAACCTGGCGTCCCGATAAAGCCATGGCGATAGAGAGCCCCCGGGTGTACAACGAATACCTCGATAAGCTGGAGGCAGCGGCCAACGTAAACATCACCTCCTATAACAACCTGCTGGAAGCCCTTCAGATCCGCCAGGATTTCTTCGAATCGATGGGCTGTTGTGTGTCCGATCACGGTCTCGAAACTTTCTGTGCCGAACCCTATACCCAGGCAGAAATAGAAGCTCTTTTCCTGAAGGTACGCGAAGGAAAAGAACCCACTGCCGCCGAGGCAGCTAAGTTCCGGTCGGCTTTGCTGTTCGAATTCGGACGGATGAATGCACGCAAGGGATGGGTGCAGCAATTCCATATTGGAGCGATACGCAACAACAACCCCCGCATGTACCGTCAGCTGGGTCCCGATACCGGATTCGATGCCATACACGACGTGCCCGTGGCCGCAGCCATGAACCGTCTGCTGGGTAATTTGGATCTGGAAGGAATGCTTACCAAAACCATTGTGTACAACCTCAATCCCCGCGACAACGAACTGATGGTTACCAACGCCTACAACTTCAACGACGGTACGGTACCCGGCAAAATGCAGTACGGAGCCGCCTGGTGGTTTCTGGATCAGAAAACAGGCATGGAAAATCAGCTCAACGCCCTTTCGGCTCTGGGCTTGCTAAGCCGTTTCGTAGGGATGCTCACCGATTCGCGCAGTTTCCTTTCGTACCCCCGTCACGAATACTTCCGCCGTATCCTGTGCAACCTGTTGGGCTCCGAAATCGAAGCGGGCGAGATACCCGTATCCGAGCTGCCTTTCGTAGAGCAGATGGTAGAAAACATATCCTACTACAATGCTAAAAACTACTTTGGATTCTGATAAAATAATAGAGAGCCCGACTTACAAGAGCCGGGCTCTTTTGTGTGTAAAGCATTTCATATACCCAACACAGTTCCATGCGATATTATTCTCTGTACGAATGGTGTTTGATTTCAAAAAAATTAATACATTTGCAGCCTAATTAAATAAATACTCCAATGAGAATTACTTATTAATAGTTGGTTTACTAAACCGACACCTCTGAGAATCTATATAAAATCGGTTTAACATTACCTAAGTCCTGGGTAACTATTAATTAAGTTTATGAGTATTATTATAAGCGATTTAAGTTATCGCTACCCCAATCAGCTCCCACTGTTCGAGCATTTAAATCTATCTGTCGGAACAAATCGAAAAATCTCTGTAATCGGAAATAACGGATGCGGAAAATCTACATTGCTGAAACTGATTGCAGGAGGGTTAAGTCTTCAGCAAGGCAGTATCCAGCTTGCAAGCACCCCCTATGTTGTGCCGCAACAAATAATTGATACCAACCGTACCATAGCGCAGGTACTAGCTGTTTCATCCAAATTGGAAGCTCTTAAAGCAATTACCAACGGTAGCGTGGACGAATCACATTTTGAAATACTTGGAGACGATTGGGATATCGAGTCCAGATGCGTATCAGCCTTTACGTATTGGTCTATTCCACATCTGGATCTCTCTACGCCTCTGAATCAACTTAGTGGTGGCGAGAAGACAAAAGTCTATCTGGCCGGCATGATGATTAATGCTCCGGATATAGTTTTGCTGGACGAGCCCACCAATCACCTGGACAGCACATCCAGAGAGCTCTTATATGACTATCTGAGTCAGATCAAATCTACCTGCGTGGTTGTAAGTCACGACACAACGTTACTGGATCAGTTCGACATTACCTGCGAGTTGTCAGCAAAAGGTATTAAACGTTACGGAGGCAATTATACTTTTTATAAAGAGCAAAAGACGTTGGAGATAGAGGCACTAAATGAAAACATTGAAACTGAAGAACGCATGTTACGTTTAGCCCGCAAAAAGATTCAGAAAGAAAAAGAGAAGCAAGACAAGCGAAATAGTCAGGGGGAGAAAAATAAAAAAGAACTTCCCCGCATTGCCCGTAAAACAGCTCTGAATAGAGGAGAGCAAACCGGAGCCCGGTTAAAGGAAGTCCATAGCCAGCTTATTCACGAAAATGAAGAGCGGCTGAAAAAGCTACGCAACGAACAACAGATATATGCCGAACTGAAAATAGATTTGTCGGATTCCAACCTGCATAAAGGAAAACTTCTGGTGAAAGCAGAGCAAATTAACCATTCATACACAGGTGATAGTCTGTTATGGATTGAGTCTCTTGATCTGAGCTTGTATAGCGGAACCCGGTGTTTGGTTAAGGGTAAGAATGGAAGTGGAAAGACAACCCTTGTAAACATACTTACCGGAGGCCTTTGTCCGTCGCAAGGCCAGATTAGTATAGGTGATTTTACCTATGCTTACCTGGATCAGGAATATAATCTGGTTAATAAAAACTGTACCATACTGGAACTGGCAGAAAGTAACAATCAGCGTAATCTGCCTATGCACGAGTTGCGTATGCTATTGAACAGGAGCCTCTTCACTGCAGAAAGTCTTGCTAAGAACTGTATGGAATTAAGTGGAGGAGAAAAGATGAGGCTATCCATCCTTATACTTATTTTAAGAAAACAGGCACCGGATTTACTTATACTGGATGAGCCCACAAATAACATCGATCTTGCCAGTATTCATATCCTTACCCAAACCATAAAGAGCTTTAAAGGAAGTCTGCTGGTTATTTCGCACGACCGTGAATTTATTGAGGAAATAGGAATAAATATGGAGATTGAATTGTAGCGTTGGAACAAAGAAAGCCGGTCTTAGAGAGTAAGACCGGCTTATGTAATTAAAATCCAAACCTTATTCTCTCGAACCAGGGTCAGCGAACACTATTTAGTATAAAAAAAACTTCAATATAAATGCAAGAAGAATGTCACCATTTTTCCTGTTTACAATAAAACAAAGTAAGACCTCAAAACGTTTAGTCAAACATTAAAAAATCGTATAAAAAAATATTAATAATGTGATAGTAATCAATGGGATATACTATTAATTCATGTATTCGATACAATAAACAACTAATTTTCTAATAGATTTGTACATAAAGACGTTATTAATGAATCTCACTATTGAAATATCTATATTTTATGCTATATATTTGATATTATTATAGATTTATCTATATTTGTAAATCTAATATTGAGCATATGTACAGCGATATTTATGAAAAGTCCGGATTTGAAATAATCCGTGAGCTTGGTAAACGGTACAGTGACTACCGCAAGCGGATGGGGTACACTCAAAAAGAAGTTGCCGAAAAATCCGGATTGAGTGTCTTCACCATAAGCTCTTTCGAGAATGGCTCTTCCACCGGAATCACCTTCTCCTCTTTCATACGATTGCTACGGGCGATCGACTGTCTGGACGAAATTGAAAAACTATTGCCCGAACTGCCCGAAAGTCCACGGGCCATATTTATGAAACAAACTAAAAATAGTAAGACAGCAAAGACCTCATTGAAGCCGTAACCAATGCCATCGCAAATTTTGAGACCTATTTGTGAAGATGTAACTACTTGCATTAAAACCATCATTACTGCTTCTTGCGGGAAATTATAAATTAAATACGAAAGGTTTATTTATTAAATGATATTGATCATCAACCATCGATGCGTTAGCAAAAATGGTAAACTTCGATTTTTCAATACCATAAGCATTGTGTATGTGACCAAATAAATGATAACGAGGGCATACAGTCAGAACAGTTTGTAATAAATAAGAACAACCGTACACCGTATTGTTTGATACATCCAGAATTCCCATAGGAGGTCGATGAGTAACTAATATATCTGTATCCATTGGAACCATCCTCAACAGCTCCGAGTAGTTGGGATTTCTATCATCCGAAAAGAAAAAGGGTACACCCCAAAACTTTATCCCCTCAATTTCAATTCCACTGTGGTGAAGAAAAAAACAGTTTTCAGGTAAAACTGATTTACCCAGATTCAATGTGTTATCCTTTAATCCAAAATCGTGATTGCCAGCAATAAATATTTTATACCTATAATTCAGACTAACGAACCATTCCATAAAATCCGCTATTTCTTTACAAGTACCCTCCATAGTTATATCCCCAGTATGAACAATGATATCTGTCATCGGCAAATTATTAAGTTGCCGATGACAGTTATGTGTATCAGAAAGGTGCAAAATGCGCATAGAGCTTTTCTGGACCACTCCTTTATTTGTTAAATATATATTGCATTATTTTTTCAACTTCAGTGCTTCTTCTAAGCTGAATATTCTCTTCATCCCACTTATCATTATTAGCAATATTTTGGACTGAAACGAATTTGCTTCTTTTATATTCTTTTTTCTTGCTCTTTTCCTGATCGTCTGAAGATACATAAGGGGCATCTTGAATAGATCGGTTTATTGCTTCTTCTAGTAAAACTAGATTGCCAATTGAGTTCCGAAGCGTTTCGTCAACTTCGAAACGCTCATCTGCTTGTGATAGGATGTGTTCAATGTCAAAACGTGTATCAAATATTTTTTTGCTAATTGTGGTAATTTCATTTGATATATTTGCTTCATCTAAATAGGCTGACAAACTACAGATAATAACCTTTTTTTTAGCATTGTCCGTTATGATTCCTTCCAGAACACCTTTAACTTTGTCATAATAAGAATTTTCGGATGATAAAAGAATGCTATTAGTAAGGTTTATTACTTCTTCAAAATCGTTATTTATGATGCACTTCTGGATTTTATACATTTGAGCATGCATTTCATAAACAGACTTGGCATATATAATACTATAAATTATGAAGATCTTGTTGAGTTTGATAAGAAGCTCTGAGAGTTTATGATATCGATCTTTATCATCTCTGTTCTTATAAAGAAACAGATAAACAATTTTCCAATACCTACTGTAACGAGACCAGCAAATGAATTTATATGCAAACATATTTTCTACAGAAACAAAACTGGCATTTTCCCATTCAAATCTTATATTCACAACATTTTTAATTTCTTCAAGAAGTATTTCAAATTCTTTTTCATGAGCTTTATTGAAATATTCCCACTCTTTTATTCCAAGGATTACATCAAACAATCTTTCATAAAACGTATCCCAACCAAATTGGAATAAAACATCCGGTAAACCGTATTTGGCTATGAGAATATCTTTGTAAATATCCAGAATCTCTTGAATGTGGGTAACATGTCTTCCTACATGTTTATTCTTTTCATCAATTAATTCATAAATTTCACTTATTTTGTTGAATGCAGACTCATCTTCGTTCTTAATGTCTTTCAAATATTCATACATTCTAATTTTGAATAAATCTCCTCCATTCAAATCAAGTCCCGTAGTATTGATGGCATTAAAGATTTGAAGTGTTTTTGAAAGTCCGGTATATGTTTCAATTATTACAAAATAAACCTTTGAAAATAAGTAATCGCAGAATTTATCTATATCAAAACTAAAAGAATTGTTTTCATCAACAATCTCATTTTCAATCAGATTGTTAAATGAATTTTCAATGAGTACAGCATTGTTGAAATAAGTGTTATTTGCACGTTCTTCAATAATATTGGTGTTAAAAAAATCAGTTAAATAGTCGTTTTGACTTTTATTTATTCTGGATTCCAACCAATTAAACTTTAAATCATTTAGCCTTTTGAAGTCCGGATATTTGATGGAGAGGAGTTTCAATAAAATTGATAAGGTTGTCAACCTTTGTTGTCCATCAATTACTTCTTGTTCATGTTCATCTTTGCTTATATATTTTTTTTCCGAAAGTTGCATTGTGCCAATAAACATAGGCTCGGGATTTTCTCCTTTTCTGTCTTTTCCTAAATAATTGTTTATAAGATCGGATATGAAGGGTTTTATTTCTTTTTCTCCCCAGGAATAAGGCCTTTGATAAACAGGAATAATAAATCTTGTTGAGCTGTCAAAAACAGAATAATAACCTTTTGACTCCATTAATGTACAGGTATAAGAATTTATAGAGAATTTGCTGTTTTGTCCTTCGTAAAGTTTTATTACTTTCTCACTGATTTCACTATTTGCCTTGAATAATGTTCCTCTTTTTTTATAGGTTATTATTTCATCTCCTTCAAGTTTTAAATCAACAATTTTAACTCTAACACCTATAGCCCAATCTTTTTCTATATCATAGTCAAAACGTGTTTTTTCAGCCTCAATTGTGTTTATCTTTAAATTGTTAATTGTTGTAGGATGGTCAATAATTTTAGCAACAGCAGCTATAACAAAGCCATCAGCAATTGCAAAATAATCTCCAGGCTTAACCTCTTTCAAAAATACTTCTCTTGCCTTTTCTTCACCAACAAACACCACGTTGTTCCTTCTGAATATACTAATAATGGATGATTCTGGTTTTCCATTAATATCATTCCATCTTGAACCTACTTTCCATACAGTTGCCATAAATTTAATTTTAAAGGTTAACTTATAATATTGATTTTTGATATTATCTAATTGTTTTAAAGGCTGTTCTCATAAAAGTATTTAAATGAATGATTATGTAAAGAGTAGTTTCCTAATTTTAATACTAAATATCTTTCATATTGAGGTATAATACTAATAGTGTTTCTATTAACTCCAAAAATAACAAAAATAAAATAGGATCAACTATGTATTATTAAATAATTGATAATTATTTTTTTATTAAGTAATGTATAGTCTTAATCTAAATATTTATTTTAGTTTTGTATATCTTAAATTATACTGTTATGAGAGCACATTTAGTAATTACCTTTATTATGTTTGCTAGTTTATTCTATTGTGAGCAAAGTTTTTCAACATGTAAAAATGTTCGTTTTATTAATTATTCCCAAAATGTTTTAGAGAATGGGACCTATTCTGCTATTGTAGAATATTACAATCCAAAGACTTACCAGAACTCTAGATATCAATTACAAGTGACTGTTTCTTCAGATCGAGTAATAGCGATACATTTTGGAAATGGGGGAAGTTTACATAGCGGATCAAATAATTCAGAATATAGATATCAAGGAGGTGTATTAAGTTTTTCAACAGATTATAATGGGAATATTACTTCTGCACAGACTTCAGTTAGTATCTATTATTCTAATACTAATTCAACTACAACTTACAAAATAATAATTCAATAAAATTATTATTCGAAATATTCTTAGCTATGTACTCAATACATTCTTTCTCTGCTCATAGTTGAACGTTTTTAATTGTAGCTGTCTCTGTTTAGAGAGATATACACAACGTTCAAATCAGCCCGTAGCTGATCCACTTGGTTGTAGCTGTTTCTGTTTAGGGAGATATACACAACTAGTCGGGGTGAGACGATTTGATTTCATTAGTTGTAGCTATCTCTATTTAGGGGGATATAAACTACATTGATATATAAAAACCCCCGTCCGTTGCGAAAAGTGGACGGGGGTAATAAAATGGATAACCTAAACCAAATAAATTAATGAACGTGAAAATGTATTTAAGGCAACCGGTCAGGGTGTTGTAATTTCTGACATTGTTAGATTTTACCCGACCGGTGTCTTTTTTATTTATACCAGACTACGGGTCTGTTTAGTTGTTTGCTTACTTCGGAGAGTTGGGAGCGGAGCTTCATCAACTCGGTGTTGATCTGCATTCGCTCGGGTCCCTGACCGAACAGGAAACGTTTACTTCCCAGCTTTCGCATTTGGTGTTGCAGTTCCTGCTCCCGGGCCATCAACCGGGGGCGATCGCTTTGCAATACAGCTTCACTGCTTTTTTCTGCTTGTCTTTCCGTTCCATTTACATCAAACCCGTCTGCATCCATAAAATGATGTCCATTATACGTTGATTCCCCGTTCATCCGGATTACTTCTTGGTTTCCGGTTTCTTCTATCCCTAAAGTCTCTCCATTTCTGTTTGAAGTGGAAGAAGAACTTCCTTTTTCTGCTACTTCTGCACCTAATGAATCTACGTTTGTACAGGTGATGGAGTATTTAGGTCCTGTTCCAACCTTACGCGTTCCAACGTTATAAGCTTCGGTGCTTTCCTTAAGTGCTTGCAGGTGTCCGGTAAGTTGGGATTCTGCAACGATGGTGCGGAAGGCGTGTTTTCCCAGGCGGCGGAAGAGGGAGTCGGGATCTTCGCCGGGAGGGAGAAGTAACTCGCTGGTCTGCATGCCGTGGCGATGGAGTACGGTGATGGCAGCGGCTGCTATCTCGCGACCGCGGTCGTCGGCATCCATGAGTACGGCTACGCGTTTGGTGTAACGCTTCAGCAGTTCGGCATGATCGTCTGTAAAGGCGGCGCCGCACTGGGCAACGGTGTTCTTAAAGCCTGCTGCCACCATGGCTAACGTATCTTTGTAACCTTCGGTCAGGAAGGCAAAGGTCTCTGTCCGTATGGGCTCTCCCGCCAGATGCAGGCCGTACAGAGTGCGGCTTTTGTTGTACAAGTCGCTCGTTTCGCTGTTTACGTATTTAGGGGTGTACTTCCTGTTTTCCTCCGTGATGGTCTGGGTGGTTCGCCCTGCAAAGGCAACCAGCCGGTTGTTTTCATCCCGTATGGGGAATACAATCCGTCCCCTCATGGCCTTAAACGCGCTGGGCACCGTACTTCCTGCCTGACTTACCTCGAAATC